>ERZ827498.561-NODE-561-length-48283-cov-24.836900_pt1 | contig 48283 bp, 52 predicted proteins | sample MGYA00519865_ERZ827498 | MGnify/ENA primary metagenome ERZ827498 (study PRJEB31778, sample SAMEA3449328) | human gut metagenome | biome: human gut; feature: human-associated habitat; material: faeces | place: United Kingdom | collected 2010/2012 ...
CTTCAATCTCTTTTTCTTGCCAAGTTATCAGACTAAGCCGCTAAATTATCATTTACCGCAGATTGAGAGGAAAATATGAACCAAACGCTACTTAAACCTAAAAAGATACCTGACCGAGCAATCGGAAGATAACGAGAATGCCAAACAGAAGGAGTGACTACAATGGCAAACTTTAACGAACACGCTTTGGAAATGTCCATAATGGAGCTGCTGAAAGACGAGGGTTATATCTACGTCAGCGGCGACCAAATTCATAGAGAAAGAACAGAGGTATTGCTTACCGATGACTTGAAACAGTACCTCTATAATCGCTATGCTGCGGACGGTCTCACGCCCAGCGAAGTTGAGAGCATTATCCTTATGCTTCGCAATATATCCGGCACGATTTACGAAGCAAATAAGGCGGTGTTGAAGCTGCTTTGTGATGGTTTTATCTTCAACCGTGAGGACAGAACTCAAAAAGACCTTTACATTGAACTTATTGATTTCGACACTCCCGAAAACAATATTTTCAAAGCGGTCAATCAGTTTGAGATTGAGGGTATCAACAATCAGTTGCGTATCCCCGATGGCATTGTGTTCGTGAATGGTATTCCTGTTGTGGTCTTTGAGTTTAAGAGCGCAGTAAAAGAAAACACCACGATAATGGACGCTTACAGGCAGCTTACGGTTCGTTATCGCAGGGATATTCCGGAAATCTTCAAGTATAACGCATTCGTTGTGATAAGCGACGGAGCAAATAATAAGTATGGTTCTTTTTTCAGCCCGTATGACTTTTTCTACGCTTGGAGAAAGGTAAACTCAGATGATAAGGAGCTTGACGGCCTCAATTCTCTTGTCACGATGATAAAAGGACTGTTCCGTAAAGACCGACTGCTCGATGTAATCAAGGACTTTGTTTATTTCCCCGACAACTCCGATAGCGACTTAAAAATTGTATGCCGTTATCCTCAATTCTTTGCCGCAAACAAGCTGTTTGAAAATATCAAGGCACATATGCGTCCGACCGGCGACGGAAAAGGCGGCACATACTTCGGCGCTACCGGCTGCGGTAAGAGCTATACTATGCTCTTTTTGACCCGTAAGCTGATGAAAAGCAAATTCTTTTCCTCTCCTACTATTCTGCTTATCACGGACAGAACTGACCTTGACGACCAACTTTCCAAGCTTTTTGTCGGCTCGAAAAAGTATATTGGTGACGAGACTGTTGTAAGCATAGAGTCTCGTGAAAAGCTGCGTGAAGAACTGCAAGGCAGAGAAAGCGGCGGTGTCTACCTGACGACGATACAGAAATTCACCGAGGATTTGCAGCTTCTTACAGACAGAGCCAATGTTATCTGTATTTCCGATGAGGCGCACAGAAGCCAAATCAATCTCGACCAAAAGGTTCGAGTGACGGAAACCGGCGTAGAAAGAAAATACGGTTTTGCAAAATATCTGCACGACTCGCTTCCCAACGCCACCTATGTAGGATTTACCGGTACGCCGGTTGACGGAACGCTTGAAGTGTTCGGCGGCGTCGTGGACGCTTATACAATGACCGAGGCGGTGCGTGACGGCATTACGGTCAATCTTGTCTATGACGGGCGTGCGGCAAGAGTTATGCTCGATAACGATAAGGTCAAAGAAATTGAGAAGTATTATGCCCAATGCGAGCAGGAGGGCGCAAACGAGTATCAAATCGAGGAAAGTCAAAAGGCAGTAGCAAAGATGGAAGCTATCATCGGAGACCCCGACATTCTCCGTGCGGTTGCAGAGGATTTTATCAATCACTATGAAACCCGTGTCCGTGAAGGTGCGACCGTTGCCGGTAAAGCTCTCTTTGTGTGTGCCAACCGCTATATAGCGTATGACTTTTATAAGATAGTGACGGAGCTGAGACCCGAATGGGCAGAAAAGAAAATCTGCTCCGATGGCGTCATCCTCGACGATAAGGACAAAAAAGAGTTAAAGCCGATGGAAAAAATCAAACTGGTAATGACTCGCAACAAGGACGATGAGAAAGACCTGTTTGATATGCTCGGCACGAAGGACGACCGCAAGGAATTTGACCGCCAGTTCAAAAATCCGAAGTCTAATTTCAAAATTGCGATTGTCGTGGATATGTGGCTGACCGGCTTTGATGTTCCCGAACTGGATACGATTTACATAGACAAGCCTATTCAGCAGCATACCCTGATCCAGACGATTTCCCGTGTCAATCGTGTGTGCGAAGGCAAGGACAAGGGATTGATTGTCGATTATATCGGCATAAAAAAGAATATGAATACCGCCCTCAAAAAGTATACGAACTTTGAAAGCGAGGAATTTGAGGGCGTTGAGCAGTGCGTTACGATTGTGAAAGACCAGTTGGAAGTCCTCGGTCAGATGTTTCACAACTTTAACAGCAAAGACTTTTTTGTGGGGTCGCCTACGGAGCAGCTCGCCTGTCTCAATCGTGCGGTCGAGTATGTTCAGCTTTCAGATGAACTGGAAACAAGGTTTATGGCGGCGGTTAAGAGAATGAAACAGGCTTTTAACCTTTGCAGTTCGAGCGAAAATATCTCCGACGAAGAAAAGGACTATATCCATTTCTATTGCGCTGTGCGCTCTATCCTCTTTAAGCTGACAAAGGGTGACGCTCCCGACATCTCACAGATGAACGCCCGTGTGCGTGAAATGTTAGAGGGTGCCATACAGTCAGACGGTATCGAGGAACTCTTTGAAAGCGGCAAGCATATAGCGGTCGATATATTCAGCGACGAGTATATGGATAAGATAAATGCTATTCAGCTTCCGAACACAAAGATTAAGATACTGCAAAGGCTGCTCTCCCAGGCGATTGACGAGTTCAAAAAGGTAAATAAGATAATGGGCGTCGAATTTGCGGACAGACTGAAAAAAGTCGTTGATGAGTACAATAACCGCCGCAGAGATGAAGCGTATGCCAATGAAGTTCTCGACGATGTGGCAGAGCAACTCGCTCAACTGTTAGAGGAATTGAAGAAAGAGAAAAATTCTTTCCAAAGTATGGGGATTGACTACGAGGAAAAGGCGTTCTATGACATTCTAAAAGCCGTTTCCAAAAAGTACGAATTTGAGTATCCCGACGACAAAATGGTTGAGTTGGCTAAGCGTATTAAGATAATCGTTGACGACAAATCAAAATATACCGATTGGGCGACCCGTGAGGACATCAAAGCGAATTTGCAAGTGGATTTGATTTTGCTCCTTGACGAGTTCGACTATCCGCCGGTCACTTTGGACGATGTTTATAAGGAAGTGCTTGAACAGGCTGAGAACTTCAAGAAATATGCAAAGTAAGCTTAACAAAGTTGGAGCGGGGTGATTATAATGGCAGGCTTATCGTATAAACCTTTGAGCTATACAGAGTTATCTACATTTCAGCTACTCTGTATCAAAGATGTTTATCAGTTGATAGATACTATTTGTGCCGATAAGTATGCCGACTGGAACATCATCGACTTTGAAAAAGCGGTTGTGAGCAACAAATATCCCAATTCTTATGATGAGCAATCTGTCAGGGCAGCGATTGAAAGCAGCCTTTTGAAGCTTGACGCAGAGAAGCCGAGGAAACGGTATTTAGAACAGGGAAAGCATTACGCCTATGAATTGTTTCTCTATTTGCCGGAGCAATTTCGTTTTGACGAGCAGCCGTATAAGTTGTTTTGGGCATATATGGCAAGGGAATTTTCCAATAACGAATTGCCCATCGAAAAAAAGCAATTCAGGGAGCGATACATCGCCGTTCTCAAACAGTTTAATATGCGGCTATATTCAAACAGAACCTTATATGTAAAGAGATTTTCTGTGAAAACTCGGTATGGAGAGCAGATGGAATTAGAAGAAAGAGACATAAGAAATGCCTTCTCGACTCTTGAAGGCAGAAATCAAGCTTATACAAGGAAGTACGAGTGTATTGGAGAGACAGCCTATCTTGATAGGGCAGTTGAGAAGCTTGGAGAGTTCACACAGAGAATTTACCCTGATTATCAAATCAGGAAAGACCTGAATGTTCACGAACTTTGCTTTGCGATTGATAGCGCCTGCACAGAACTGGCAAGAAATGATATTTTACTGCTTTGGGGCGTTTTTACGGGAAAACCCATAACTCTTGCGGCTTGCGGGAGTAAAAGAGGAGTAAGTCCTTCTTGTATCCGGCAGCGACAGGAAATGGTTGTTAGAAATACCGGACACGGAAGCAGACGAATAATAATGGAGCCGAAATCCGATGATGAATAGCCTCGAAGGGCTTTATGAGAATGAGATTAAGGGAAAAGTGCAGATGAAATTCTATACATTTAATGATAAGATGAACGACTTGGAGATTGACGATGAAGCCTGATAATGTGTTATCTGCAAAGAACCGTAACGAGCTTCGCCAATGGCTTGAACATAATCATCTGACTGAAAAGGAATGCTGGGTTGCGGTGAAGCGTGGCAGACCGACATCTGACGATGTATTTTGGTATGTTGACGCAGTGGAAGAAGCCTTATGTTTCGGTTGGATTGACAGTACGACAAAAACGTTGCAGGACGGCGTCACATATCAGAAATTAGCTCCAAGAAAAAAAGGCAGCCTTTGGTCTGAACTGAACAAAGAACGCTGCCGTAGAATGGATAAGCTTGGAATGATGACCGAGTATGGTCGTGCTGTTTTACCTGATATGACGCCGGCAGGGTTTGTCATAGATGATGACATTCTTGCAGCGTTGCAGACAGATGATGTAGTGTGGTCTAATTTTCAAAGCTTTCCGGAATTGTATCAGCGAGTGCGTATAGATACAATTCAAATAAAGAAGAAGCAACCGAAACTGTTCCTTGCACGATTGCAGAAATTGATAGACAACACACGAAACGGCGTTATGTACGGGGAATGGAACGATAACGGGCGTTTGTTGAATTACTGATTAAGATAGAAAGAGGTGCTGTCTGTGGTTTCATTGATTTTATTGTTAATTAGCGTTATATCCATCAGTTGTGCATATATTATTCAGTATAAAAGTCCAATATTGGGGAATTTGGGACAAGCTTTACCGGAACACTTTGTTGCGATATTACTTATTTTTACTTTGATTTTTTCGGTAGCAGGAATAATAATGTGCTTTGTCGAGCGAAAAAGGAAACACGCCACTGGTCTATTGTGGTATGTGAAGGTTATTGTATTCAGTGTTCTTTCAGTATACTTGACAGGGGTAGTCGCTATCGGAACTTTTTGGGGATTATTGTTTCGCAGCTAATGGTTATTTTAACTTATGTCGAAATTAAAGAAATCCGTGTGCTGTGATAACATAAGGAAATGAGACGATGAAATGTGGGATAACCTAAGTTATTATAACGTATCAACTGAAAGAAAAGCATTAGAGATTATTTTTGATTATTTGCAGCTTGATATGCTTACGAAACCTGAGTGTAGCCTTGCCTCAAACAACTATCCGCTATCACAAGGTCTGACCTTATCAAAAGAAGCCGGAACATTGCCGACATCATTCGACGCATTTCGCCGCAAAGTATTATCTGCTGATTGGGAAGTTGTTTTGTGTATTGCCGGCACCGATAAATCGGATATACGAAGGGTAGTTTTTCTTTATCATAGAGACGAAAAGAGTTTTATAGTAAACTTTCCTAATGGTGGTAAACTGACTGAAAACGAGACAGCAATAAAAAGCTGGATTGATAGCAGATTAAAATAATAAAGGAAATTATACTCGATTTGGAGGTTCACGGATGTTAGAAGTTTGTTTCAACGACAGTGTAAAGGGCGCATTGATTTTAGCACAACACTGTGAAGATAACCTCATAGGGGGAGCGGTCAGCGTAATATCAAATCGAAAAGGATTGCTTCCATTTTTCTCTAAACGAAAAGCAATCAAAGAGTATAGAAGGAAATATGAAAAACTTCAAAACTCAGCTATTTCATTGGGTGGAGTGAAAGAGGATATTATAGGAGTGTCATTTGCCTTGTCAGAAGGAGATATAGCTTCATCTATATCATTAGAAGAATGTCCAAGAAAAAAATATCTCCGTGAACAATTTCTTTTTCCAAGATATTGTGGGCGTGAAGATGGTAGTAAGGATTTTGAGGATTTTTGGATTGCGTGTATCAAAGATTTGGAGGTGTTGAAATCTAAGCCTGCACAAATCAGAATATGGTTAGACCAAACGCCGGACGCCCAATGCGGCTTACTGTTTATAGCCCATATGCTTAATGGGAGCGGAACGGAGATACATATTGTTTCTCTCCCCGAACAGATTATAGGGGAGGATAATATCTGTATAAAATATCGAGGATGGGGTGAAGTAGAGCCTCAGCTTTTCGGTACTTATCTTGAAAATGAGACGACGCTAACGAATGAAGAAACAGACTTACTGGCTAAACAGTGGGAAGTCCTAAAACAAGAAAACGCAATGCTTAGAATAGTTGAAAATGGGATTGTTTGTAGTGCCGATATAAACTATTATGACAGTTTAATAAAAAGAGAGTTTCCTGAAAGCAGTTGCAAAGTAGCTTTTCTCATCGGAAGTGCATTGGGTAAACAGAATATACTGACCAGTGATGTTTTTATTGCAAAGAGGGTGCAGCATTTTCTGAATACAGGGGAGCTTGTTTTGTTGCAGCAATCTAAGGATGGTTTTTATTCTTCAACAATAGCGGCAAAGTGATGGCGCAAAGGTAGAACACTGTTGAATAAGCATATAAAGCAGCCGTAGGAAAGCGAGGAAAAAATGAAACGAGGTTCAGCTATCAGCGTTGGATTAAGCGTCGGTATATCAATGAGTATCCTTTTTAGCGTGGTTTTCTGCAAGGTATTAGAGAGCTACGCCGGTATTGGTGTAGGTATTTGTTTTGGCATTGCACTGGGTGTCCTCACCTTCGTGATGTTTCGAGCTTATCGGAAAAAGAAGTGAGAAATTGCTTTCAGGAAAAAGTATAGAGAAAGACCGCCGGATCTCCGCAGAGAACTGACGGTCTTTTTGTAATGCTTATAACCGATTGACTGTTTTGATTTCTTTCTTTAGATACCAGATGTTGTGTGCTAATAGCAGCCCGCTATATAGTAAGATGGACAAGAAGATAATAAGCGAAAAATCACGGCTGATAGAATATGTCGTCCAGTTAATACCTGATACTATGCAATGGCTGACAATATAAGCAACAGGATATAATCCGATACGCTCTACCCACAAACGTACAGTTTGCTTCTTCCTTGTAAGGAGCCAAACGATTACCATAATGCCCAATACACCAGTCGCAAGGATAAGATAGTATCCGAGTACCAGTCTCGGCAGGGTAGTTATGCCTTTTGTTTCGCCGTCTATTTCGATTTGGTTTTCAGCAGAAGGGTCATATTTTGCAAGGCAAACATTTTCGCTTGTATCATTTGGGATATAGAAAAGGTACATCGGCTTGCCTTCGCTGACGACCGTAGCCGAAAGGTTCTCTTTTCCTTGTGAAAACCATTTGTCCCAAAGTGTTGTCCACGCCTCAATATCGCAAATGCAAATGCTGCTGTCATCAGGGTCATCGTGAATATCGTAATGAAAGTCAGTTACATTTTTATCAAATGTCAGCGTTAGTCCTTTATCTCCGAGTTCCTCGATGGTAACAATTCCTTCGGAATACGGTTGATAGATAGGAGCGCCCAACACGGCGAAAGCCGAAACGAGCAGAGCGATAACAAATACGGCAGTCAACGCAATAGTCTGAATGCGTTTTAATTTTAGTTTATGGCTAAGTTTTTGTAAAGGTGCTGCGTCATTGCTTTTTTGTATCGGCTTTGGCTTTTTGATTTGTTCGTATTCTTTTCTGCAAGCTTCGCAGCTTTTCAAGTGTTCAGCTACAAAAGCTGCCGTGTCGTCGCTGACCATATTCTCAGCATAGAGAGGTAAAAGGTCTCGAATAATACTACATTCATTTTTCATCGGTTCCGTCCCCCAGTCTTTCTTGTATCATTCTTTTGGCTCGGTGGTAGGTTACGCAAGCCCAATTATCGGATTTTCCGAACAACTGACCGATTTGAGAGAAACTCAGTTCTGCAAACACACGCCACATAAAGACTTCTTTATATGTTTCCGGCAAAGTATGCAATACTGCTCTTATTCTTGAAGCTTCGTCCTGCCTGATAAGTTGTTCCTCGGCGGTTGCTTCCTCAGAAGGCAGTTCTGAAAGTTCAGTTTCGTCGATACTGTCCGTTTGAGTAGACTTCTTGAGGTAGGTATAGTAGCAGTTCTTAGCTATTTGACAAAGCCATACTCTAATGTCACAGTTACCACGGAAACTTTTAATGGAGCGCATTGCTTTGAAGAATGTTTCGCTTGTGATTTCATCGGCTATGCTTTCACTGCCGGACAGTCTGCGGATATATCGGAACACGTCATCGAAATATGTTCGGTATAATTCCTCGAACTCCGTCACTCTACCACCCCCTTTCATCTATAAGACTTCGCAGAGAGCAAAACCTTACAAGAAATTCAAAAAATTTTTTTGGTCTGCAACTAATAAAAACGGCGGGAGTTATTCCGCCGTTTTATCATCTTTGTGGTTATCGGATATGGACTTTGCCCGTTCTTCAAGCTCCAACATATACCTGTCAAAATCAGATATAAAAAGTCTGTCTTGAATGATACGGTATTTTTCAAACTCCGTCTCGGCGTGGAGCTTGGCTTGCTCTGCGCTGATTTTACCGGCTCCGGTTAAAATCTCCGTGCCGTTAAATTCGAGAAATCCGTCAAGGCGTTTTGCCCAATCTTCCATACTCATCGGGATATGGCGCTCTGCCTGCAACTCAGCGTAATCGAGATAGAGCGAAACAATCCTTTCCAAAAAGGACAGTTCGCTTTCCGTAAGATAGTTCTTGGCTATTGACACATCGCTCTTAATGATTTTTCCGTCAGGCGCATTTTCCCAAGAGGTGAGACCCATATGTTCTTTTTGTGCGTCGGCTCTTTCGACAATGAGTTCGGCAGCCGTATGTCTGTGAGTGGCATAGTGCAGCTTGTTTTGAACGGTTTGAAAAAAGAGTTTGGTGGTGCTTGCGTCCTTGTCGTAGTCAAATGCCGTAGCGTATAAGTCCGTTACTTTCTGATAGAATTTACGCTCGGAAAGACGGATTTCACGGATATTCTCTAACTGGCGGTCAAAATATTCGTCAGTGAAAAGAGTGCCTTTTTTCAGGCGTTCAACATCCATTGTCCAACCTTGTATCGTATAATCCTTGACAATCTGCCCCGCCCATTTGCGGAACTGCACAGCACGCTCATTGTTGACCTTGAAACCGACAGCGATAATAGCTTGCAAGTTATAATGATTGGTCAGGTAGCTCTTTCCGTCTGCGGCAGTTATTAAGTATTTCTTAATAACTGAACCTTCAACAAGCTCCCCATCATCAAAAATCCTTTTCAAATGCTGATTGATAGCAGGTACCGAGACATCATACAAGGTAGCCATCATCTTTTGCGTCAGCCATATATTCTCATCTTCATATCGCATTTCAACGCTGCTTTCCTCGCCGCCAACAGAGGCAACGTAGGTCAGATATTCAGCAGCACTTGAACGGATTGTTATTTCGTTCTTTTTCTTTTTCGGCATAACCGGTTCCTTTCTTTACGCTTTTATATTCTTAAAGAAATCGCTTTTCGGCTCAAACGGAACCCGAATGTGATAACCGAGTCTGCTTAATTCCTGAAGCTTTATCAGCATAAGATTGATTTCAGAGTTCATCGCCTTTGCAAGCTGCACTACATCGTAGCCTTCACGGGCATATTCGAGGCATTCGTCAGTATCAATCAGAACGTGTGCTGCAAAGGCATTGGCTTCGTATTCCGTGGAACTTTGCATTCTAAAAAGCTCAAACTCTTTCATACCGTCGCCTTTGGCAAGCTCTCTATGGTAAATATCGTGACCGAGTTCGTGTCCGGCTACCATTAGCGTCAGGTATTCGTCCATTCTGTTGTTGAGAAACATTGCACGGTGTTTCCAACGGTACACATACATTCCGAGAAGGCTATTGAAACAATCGACCGGAACAACCTCAACGCCGGACGCTTCCGCTAATTTAATTGTATCTCTCGTTCCGTGCAGTTGAACGAGGCTATTTGCCTTTCTGTATATTCCAACAGAGTCAATCATTTCATTTACACCCCCTTTCAGGGCGCATTTATGCCCTGATACAAAGTATAGCAAAATATTCGTCCCATAAGGCGGACTTATTTCCTATACTTTTTGGGGGTGTATTTTTTATTGTCCTCTTTGGCTTTCCAGTATAAGTCCTGCAAAGCCCTCATCACACCGTCAATATCTTCTTCGCTCATCTCGCCGCCGGCGAACATACCGCCCATCTGCTCAACAAGCTCCATAGCCTGCTTCTTGCCACGATACCCATATTTCTGTTGAGCCACCTCAACAAAATCATCGTTCTCGTTATGTAGATGGTCGGGGTCAACACCGAGTATCTCCGCAAGCGTCTTATATACTTCTCTATTCTGCGGATATGTCTTTCCGCTTTCATAGTTGCTGATTGTGTTGACGCCTAATCCGGCAAGCTTTGCAAGTTCAGTCTGTGAGAGCCTTTTTTCAGTTCTGTATTTGCGAAGCTTCTCTCCGAATGTCATATCGTTATCCCCCTTTTGGAATTATCACAAACAGTTTGGGAAATTTTCTGCACTAACCTCTTGACATTCACAAACGGCTTGTGTATAATAAGAACTACCCAATCGGTTTGTGATTACATTATAAAACGGTTTGGGAAGTTTGTCAAGGGGGTCAAGAGAATTGTTGCGAAATATTTTACATTGCGATATGAACAACTTCTACGCAAGTGTCGAGTGTATGCTTGACCCTGCCCTGAGAGAATATCCGGTTGCTGTTTGCGGCTCAGTGGAAGAAAGACACGGCATTGTCCTTGCCAAGAACTACAAAGCGAAAGCCTTTAATGTGCAGACCGGCGACGCAGTATGGCAGGCGAAGCAGAAGTGCAAAGACCTTGTTATCGTTCCGCCTCATTTTGAGGAATACATCAAATACTCAAAGCTTGCCCGCAGCGTCTATGAACGATATACAGACCAAGTGGAACCGTATGGAATGGACGAGTGTTGGTTGGATATTTCCGGCACAAGCGGGATTTTCGGTTCGCCTGAAAAGGTCGCCAATGAAATCCGTGAGACGATTAAGTTTGAACTGGGTCTTACTATCTCCATAGGTGTTTCCTTCAATAAGATATTCGCCAAGCTCGGCTCGGATATGAAAAAGCCGGACGCAGTTACAGTAATCGAGAAAGACACCTTCAAAGATAAGATATGGGGACTCCCTGCTTCCGACTTGCTCGGCGTAGGTCGTGCAACAAGGAAAGTTTTAGATAGATATTACATCAAGACAATCGGTGATTTAGCGAATACCGACCCTGACCTGTTAAAGCGATGGCTCGGCAAGAATGGGGTTGCTCTTTGGCAATTCGCCAACGGTTTGGACTGCTCCACCGTTGCAAAGACTGACTTCGTTTCGCCGGTCAAAAGCGTAGGTCACGGCATCACGACGGTTGCCGATTTAGAGAATGGCGAGCAGGTGTGGCCCGTCATTCTCGAATTAACCCAAGAAATCGGGCATAAGCTTCGAGTCCACGGATTAAGCGCCGAGGGAGTGGCGCTGCATATCCGAGACAACACACTCTATTCAAAGCAATGGCAGACGAAGATTGATTATCCCACGCAATCTCCGATGATTATTGCGAAAACGGCGTACAAACTGTTTGAGCAAAAGTACCCGTGGCAAAATCACATCCGTTCCGTGACCGTACAGGCTATCAATCTTGTCCCACAAGATACGCCCCGACAGATTGGCTTGTTTATGGATTGCGAGAAGATGGATAAGTTTGAAAAATTGGATAGATGTGTTGAGGCAATTCGTCAGCGTTTCGGGAAGGACAGTATCAGGAACGGGGTTCTTTGTCAGAACCTTAAAATGCCGCCCGAAAAAGCTGAAATCGCTATGCCGACCGGTATGGTTGGGTAAGGAGGGTTTTAAGTGGAAACGAAAAGAAGAAAAGTTTACGTTGAGGTCGAGGTGACGCACAGAACAGACGGCACAGCGAGACCGAATTTAATAAGATTTGAAAATGGTGAAAGGTATGAGGTTGACCGTGTAATACAACGGTGCCGTGCAGCTTCCACGAAGGTGGGCGGAACAGGTATTCGCTATACGGTTCAGATTTGCGGTCATCCGACATTCCTGTTCGATGAGGAAAACGGCAAATGGTTTGTAGAAGCGAAAACGGATTAAAGGAGGTCGCATAATTGAAACACTTATCACGCTTGGATATTGAAGCGATTGCGGAAAAGTACATCACCGCATATATGGAACTGCCCGAAGTGCAGGATATGCCGGTTTATCGAATAGAACCGGAGCTGTTCTTGGAAAGAGTGCTTGGGTTGAAAATTGATTACGCTCATCTTTCCTACGATGGCACACTCTTGGGAATGACATCGTTTGTCGAGGTTATGGTTGATGTAATGACCGCCGAATTTGAGGAAGAACATATCCTTTTGGACGGCAGCACGGTATTGGTAGAGTCAGACCTGAGAGATGACAACAAGCGGAAAGGCAGGAGGAATTTTACTCTTATGCACGAAGGCAGTCATCAGATTTTCAAAAGGCTGTTTCCCGATGAGTATGGCACAGCCAAAGGCAGGGGCGCACCTGTTCGCTGCTATAAAGTCAGCAGCGAAAACAGCGGGCGCATAAAGGATTGGGAGGAATGGCAGGCGAACGCTCTTGCTTCCGCCACGCTGCTTCCTGCCAATCTGATTGCAAAGGGTATGTATCTGTTTGGTCTCGGAGAGAAAATCGACTGCCTTAACAAGATATACCGACCGCAGGAATATGAGAGGTTCTCGGCGTTGGCAGACTTTTTAGGCTCGTCCAGGAAGGCTCTCGCTATTCGTATGAAGCAACTCGGCTTGGTCAAGAAAGAGTATCTCGATAATCCATTCGATATGATTTCGATTTACAAGTGAGGCGATGGAAATGGCTAAGTTCAATATACGAGAGCAAGACCCGCAGAAATACAGTGCGGTCAAGGCGGAACAGGACAAGCTGAGCGCCATCTGCGGTGTTCAGATGAAGATAGCGAGGATTTGTCCGTACTGCGGGCATACGGTTTCCATCGTCTATAAGGGAGACCATTCCTACACGCAGGAAAAATGCAGCAAATGCGGCGAGACCGTCACATTCCCGCCGATTTCATTCAGGCTCAGCAAGTAGCCTGAGCGTTCTACAACTGAATAATCAATAAAAGCAAGCTTAGTGCTTTGGAGCCGCTTGGTGCGAGACTTCCTCAATGCCACTTGATTTTATAGACTACTTTATCCCAATGGGATAGGTCTATATTCTCGTGGCAGCAGTCCGCATCAAGTGGCTTTTATTCTATTCGCTCATCGGCTCCGAGAAAGGAATCCGATGAGCATTTTTTGTTGGCAGAGCCAAATTGCGAGGTATCCGTAATCTCCGAATTTTTGATTTCAACCCTACATCAAAAATTCAAATTTCAAGGAGATTACGGAAATGACAAAACAACTGAATATTACCGAACAGGAAGAACTGTTCTCAACCGAGTGCAAACTCATCAACCTCAAATACGAGTATCAGGGATATACCGGTACAGTGAAATGGGCGGTCGTCAGCGAGCTGTCCGAAAAGGAACTGTTTGAGAAGTACCCCGATGTTATCAGCCGGTACACACCTTTTGTGCTGCTCTCGGTCGAGCAGGGTGAAGTGATAGCCGAAGCCAAGCGGAACGATGACAAATTTGCAAAAAGGGCGAAACGATCCGGTCACATCTTCGATGTAGATACCGATGACTTTAACAATCTGCATACTGAGGTTTCCTATGAGCCGGATTATATTGAGGAAATCTGTCTCAACGAGTTGAGGTTGCTGGTAAGAGAGGGACTTACAATGCTGACCGACACCCAACGCAGCCGTTTGTTCAAGTATTACTATGAAGGCAAAAGCACATTGGTGATAGCTCAGGAAGATGGTGTAAGCTACTCCAAAATCACGAAGTCGCTTAATCAGGCTCTTGAAAAAATAAAAAAATTGCTCTGAGGAGGGGGTTAGGATATGCCTTCCCAGTCCAAACAAGTGAAGGGGTTAATTTTTATCCGGATATATGAAGCTCTTTCAAAACTCAATCTGAAAGGTGAAAAATACAATGGAAAAGTCAAATAACAGAGCAATCAGATGGGGCGACATTTTTTATTGCGATTTGGGGAATATGCAAGGGAGCGTGCAGTGCGGGAAAAGACCCGTTATTGTAATTCAAAGTGACCGTCTTAACCGTAACAGCCCTACCGTTACCGTCGCTGTCATCACTACCGTGTTGAAAAAGCAGAATATGCACAGCCATATTTTAATCGGCAAAGAGTCTGGCTTGAAAGAGCCGTCTATGATTATGCTTGAACAGACGAGAACCGTGGATAAGGAAAAGGAGCTTTTGGAGTACATCGGCGCTGTGAAGAACAGCGATAAGCGCCTTGAAATCAAGAGAGGAATTAAGGCGACCCTCGGATTACCGATTAAGCCGAATGAAGAAAGAAAAGCTCTTATCCTTTCCCTCTGCCCGAAGTGCCGCAGCGAGTTTATGTCCGTGCCCGATAACATTGTGAAGCGAGCCGACTATTTACAATCCGAAAAAGAAGTCTGCCACAAGTGTCAAGTCGGTTATGGCTACGACTATATCATTATGAAGAAGCACAAGCATAAGAAAGGGGGTCAAGACAATGTTTGAGGAAAAGATTGCCGAAATGAATACGCACCCCGAAGCTGCGCCGGTTCCACAATATGAGAAGCGAGTCTATACGACCGATGAGATACAAGATATTTTAGGCATAAGCCGAACAACGACATATCAGCTTATCAGGTCAAATGTGTTTCACAGCGTTCGTGTCGGAGGGCAGTACCGCATATCGAAAAAGAGCTTTGACAAGTGGCTTGACAGTCAAGTGTGCGATTAAGGAAATCGCATAATTAACAAAGGCGGCTTTCTTGTGTAGCATATAGCCAAGCTGTTGCTTGGCTATATCACACACGAGGAGGAACCATAATGGAAAACAACGAAACGGCTTCCTGCTGGGAGCCGACTACATCAGACAAGAGAATATATACCGCAGAAGATATTGCGGCTATTCTCTCTATCAGCAGAAACACCGCTTACGCCCTTATCCGTTCGGGTGCGTTTCATACGGTGAAGATTGGCAGCAAATATAGAGTGCCAAAGATTTGTTTTGACAAATGGCTCGAAGGAGGTGAAAACGATGGTGAATGAGACAATTATAGAGCGTATCGAAAAATTCAATGAGGTCGCTGAACTTAAACTGCAAGAGGAATTGTTTGGCACGGAGAAGGAAAAGCAGGAATTAAAATGGGAAAGCTTTTCTGTTGCTGAAATTCAAAAGGAACTGTCTGTTACCGCAGAAGAAGCAAAGCTGTTGATGAATTGCGGTATATTCAAAACCTACCGTGCGGGGAACGAGTATCGTGCCCACAAAAAAAGTGTTGAGGAACGCAGAAAAATCATCAAATCGGCAACTACATACCGAGATAAAAAGACCATCTCGGTAATGGAGTTAGGGCGGTTGCTCGGACTCGGAAAAACGGCGGTTTACCGTCTCGTCAACAAGTGCTGGTTTAAGACATACCTTATCCTCGGCGTAATGCGTATTGATGTTGAGAGCTTTGAGGATTGGTACGCAGGGCAGTTTCATTACAAGAAAGTCACAGGCGAACGCCCCGGCAAAAAGTACGGGCTAACGATGAGTACGACAACGGTTGGAGAGGTTCTCGGAATACCGAGGTCATCCGGCAGAGACCTAATTTCTGATGAAAAAATCCCTTATACCGTGATTGACGGGGTTCATCGTGTTTCTGTTGACGGTTTCTTAAAATGGTACAAATCACAAGTCAAGTACCATATGGTAAAAACAATTTCGGAGGTGGAAGGCTATGTCGATTGAGGAACGAATTAAACAGTTCAACGGAAGCGGTTTTGATAAGCGGAGCTACTCAGTGGCGGAAGTCGAAAAAATACTCGGCGTCACACGCCAAACGGTTTATAAGCTCATAAAGCGAGGCTGCTTTGAAGCCGTCAAGGTTCAAGGCGGACACCGAATAGTAAAAGCCAGTTTTGATAGATGGCTTGATGGCGAGGAGGTTTAAGTATGGCATCTATCGTAAAGAGAAAAAATAAATATGCTGTTGTTTATTCGTACAAGGACGAAAAAGGCAATCAGCGTCAAAAATGGGAGACATTTGATACCAATGCGGAAGCGAAAAAGAGAAAGTCTCAAATTGAGTTTGAACTGCAAAACGGTACATTCATCGTACCTACGGCAAGGACGGTGAAAGACTTGTTAGAGGAATATACCGAGGTCTACGGCGTAAGCACTTGGTCGATGTCCACCTATTCCTCACAGGTGTCTCTTATGAATAACTACATTATTCCGTTAATCGGTGATATGAAGCTGGATGACATTACGCCTCGATTGATGGATAAGTTTTACCGAAGCCTTCCGAAAGTAAAGTCGAAGGTCACGCAAAACCATAAACCTCAAAGCGAATACCTGACGCCGACAAATATTCAAAGAATACACAAATTGCTTCGCAGCGCCTTTAATCAGGCTGTAAAGTGGGAACTGATGGCGAGAAACCCCTGCCTGAACGCAACCCTGCCCAAAGCGGAAGCAAAAAAGTGTCAGATATGGACGGCTGAGACTCTGCTACACGCATTGGAAGTCTGCGAGGATGACCTTCTTGCCCTTGCGATAAATCTTTCCTTTTCCTGTTCCCTGCGTATCGGAGAAATGCTCGCTCTTACTTGGGACTGCATTGATATATCCGAGCAAGCGATAGCGGAAAACAACGCCTCGCTGTTCGTCAACAAGGAACTTCAAAGGGTAAAGAAAGACACGATGAAGGAGTTAGACAACAAAGATGTCATCGAGCAATTCCCTGAATTGCTCAAAGTGAATAAGACCGTCTTGCTACTGAAAACACCAAAGACAAAAACAAGTATCCGAAAAGTTTTTATTCCGGCAACCGTTGCGGAAATGCTTATAAAGCGCAAGGAACAAATCGAGGATATGAAGGCTCTCTATGGCGACGAATATATGGACTACAACCTTGTTTTCTGTCATCCGACCGGCAGACCGTTAGAGGGTCAAGTTATCCGAAACGGACTGAACAAGCTCATTAAAGAACACGACCTGCCGCCCGTTGTCTTTCATAGCTTCCGACACGCAAGTATCACCTACAAGCTAAAATGGAACGGCGGCGATATGAAATCGGTGCAGGGTGACTCAGGACACGCTCAAATGGATATGATTGCCGATGTCTACTCCCACATCATTGATGAGGATCGTCGTTTTAACGCTCAAAAATTTGAGGAACAGTTCTATAAGACAAAAGGACTGCGAACCGAAGAAGGAACGGTTGTGCCGACACCAAAGTTTGAGCATATCGAAGAAAAGACCAAAACCGAAGCTTACGGAGAGAAAATCGAGAAGCCGCCGGAACCCGAAAAGGAAACCGAGCCTGAACAGGCTCAGAAGCAAGCTGATGACGGATTGAATGTGCTAACCAAGCTGCTCTCCAATCCCGAAACAGCGGCGCTCTTAAAGGCGCTGGCAAAAAACATATAAACTGACGAACAGACCGAAGAAAAAGCGGTCTGTTCGTTTGTTTTAACAGTAGATTTTTCGCTCAAAATGATTTATAATTAAAGCTGGTCAGCGGTAGTCTTATTGATGTAACAAGTGGTACTATCTGTGAACGGAATAACGGCAAAGCACTCACCGTTTTTTAAGTCCTGCTAATTCCCTGCTAATTGGACACCGAAATCAGGGTTGTTTTTAGGTGATTTTGGGTGATTTCAGACGAACACCAAAGTGGCGTTAATCCCTTGATTTTACGGCGTTTTTTGGACTTTTTTAATGGTGAAAAACCGCCGCCGGGGGCTGCTCCTAAGCGTGGGGTCGGGGGTTCAAATCCCTTCCGGGACGCCAGAAAAACCGCTGTAAGCCTTTATTTTAAAGGGTTTGCGGCGTTTTTTGTTTTTCCGCCTATTAAGCGGCTTTTACTGCCTACCGCAAATTTTTTCTGTTACCGAGCCTTAAAAAAAGTTTGCTAATTGGATTCGAACGATTTTTTAAAATTTGCTAATGAAATCTGCAAATTTGCTAATTTCTCATTAGCAAGCCTTTTGACCTGCGATGATCGAAGCCAAAGTATTAGCAAGCTCGGGCGACTTTTGCAACTGCTCAATCAGTGCCGCAAGGTCAACGGTTTGAGATTGCGATTCTTCCGGCGGAGGCGCAACTTTTCTTAAATCGGGGTTAGAATAGAACGCGCTTTCAAATTTCTGCGCGTTGATTTTTCTGTCTTCATCAAGAATATGCGCATACACCTTTGTAATCATATCAATTTCCGCATGACCCGTATCGCCCTGCGTTGCCTTTAAATCTCCGTGATTTAATTTCAGCTTATATGTGGTGCTTGAATGACGGAGCGAATGAAAAACCACATTGGGAAGTCCGGCCTTTTCCTTGAGCAGCAAAAACTCCTTTTCGATAATGCGTTTCTCACACGGTCTGCCGTTAGATAACGCAACAACCAAATTAAAGTCGGCATATTCATCACCGAGAAATTCTTTCAGCTCATTTTGCGACTTTCTCCATTCCCTGAGTATATACGCCACTGTTTTCGGCAACCAAACCTTACGAATACTCGAATCGGTTTTGGGCTTTTTAAGAACAAGGCGTGTGCTTGTGTTCGGCATAAGCGGAATGAATATGTGGTAAATATCCTTTTCTCCCAACATTTCAATTGCTTGCTTTGTGCAGCGCACAAGCTCCTTGTCGATAAAAATGTAAGCATCGTCTGCGGCGATGTTCGCATCTTCAATATGAACATTGTCCCAAGTCAATCCGAGAATTTCTCCCAAACGAAGCGAGCAGGCAAATGAGAGATTCATTGCGATATATAGTTTACTGTCCGTGCATTCATCTAACGCTTTGCGTATTGTATCGGTATTCCAAATATCGCGTTTTTTATATTCTGTTTTAGGAAGTACCACATTATCAAACGGATTTTTACCTATCAGTTCCCATCGCACAGCCTGTTTAAAAGCGCAACGGAGTAATTTTATGATTTTAACGATAGTTTTATCCGTCACATACTCGGTGCTTGGTTTTCTGCTGCCCCGTGAAACGGCAGGCGTCTTCTTCAGCGTTTGAACATATTGGTCTACAACACGTGCAGTAATCGCCTGGACTTCCAACTCACCTATAATCGGGTTGATGTAATTTGCAATAATAGCTGTATTACTGTCATACATAGAAACGCCCCACTTGTTTACACCGTAGGTGCGAACAAAATCTTCCAGAAAGCTCGACACAGAGGTTTTATTGGGAGGCAGAAAAGTTCCGTTAAATTGCTGATTTTCAATTTCTGCTTTCCTTTTCAACGCTTCCTTGTGTGAATGACAGGTTTCCCATTTTTGCTTTGTTTCACCCCTTTCGTCTGTGTAGCTGTAAACCACGGAATATGCTTTTTTTCTCTTTATAATAGATGCCATGACTGTATCCCCTTTATTGATTCATACTATCAAGCCACGCATCAAAAGAAGGCTTTGAAATTCTGACATATTTGCCGATTTTCACCGTTTTAAAAGGTGCGTCCTTACAGACAGCATATGCCATACTCTTGCTTATCTGTAAAATTTCAGCTATTTCCTGAACAGAATAAGTCCTTTTTTCGGCGTTGGCCTGACAAGAGTTGTTATTATTTTCAACTGCCATATTTTCTCCCTTCCGGACAGTTGAACAGATACAGTTTGATCTCTATCACGACATAGTATATTATACAAATTTCGTCTTGAAACATCAACAACTGCCTTACAACCGCCCTAAATAAAAAATGTAATTGTTTTAAACTGAATCTTCATACCGGGCCATTTCCTGCGCTTTTTCAACCGCGTATTTGCAGGCTGCGCTATGCACTGTTTAATTTATGGGTATGCTCCGACATATCATCACGGCATACTGTCCGTAAACCCTGTATAACTCCCGATAGAAGTTTATTAAATTTTCAAGGTACATAATCGGTTTTTAACCCGTACAATTATAAAAACGGGAAATATTCTGTTTTTTCTTCAATTAAAAATAATTTTTTTAAAATCAAATTATATATAAGGTAATTCAAGCCTTGACAACCACAATATATTGTGGTAATATACTTTTGTAATTGATTTTTGTGCAAGCCGTATGCGGCAGCCGTAACGCTTTATGTTACATCGCACATATATGATGAGTTTGTAATCAAGTGCCGACTTTAATTTCCGCTTTTTTAAGCGCGGAATTTTCAGTTGGCGCTTTTTATATAGATATTAAAGCCTTCGGGCAGAAAGGAGAAAATGAAAAGAAATTTTGTTATCATACAGATAACGGACAAAGTTAAAACAAAATAATGTCGGGAATATCCCGAATAGTCAGAGGAACCGTATGTGTTAAAAGAAAAACGCAGCGGTTCCTCTTTTTTTGTTTTACGGAAAAGAAAGAGGGAAAATTTATGAGAAGATTACAAAGGCTGTGGGGATCGGTTTCGGTGCTCACAGCGGCGGTTTTAGCGGGTATATGCTTTTTAAGAGGCAGTACGCAGCGCATTTTCCTTGTGGGTGTTTTTGCACTTTGGATAGCATATTCCTTTGCGGTGTTTTTATTGCCGGTAATAAAACGGTATAAGTATCGCAGAAATTTGAGGAAAATCCGAAAAAAACCGCAAAATCACAGCGGAAGTAACGGTGCAGAGCTGCAAAGGCTTTATTACCTGCTTTTATGCAATGCAAACCATAGGATAACGGGATACATAAAAAGTATTTACCCGGAGGCTGTATGGAAGTGGGAAAGTGCCGCGCCCGAAAAGGTTATAACCGAGGGTGAAACAGGCAGAATAAGGCTTTTTAATGTTGATGACTATAACTTCGCGGATATTTCGTTTGATAATTCTGCAAATATAGAATGTACCTTTCTTAAAGCCGTCAGCTTTAGGAGTGCGGCGCAGACCGAATGCAGAGATGAAACGGCGGAAAAACCGAAAAACGAAACAGATCCGCAGGTGTGGTTTGAAAAGAGCGGTCGCGTTATACTCAAAAACCTTATAGCGGATTTAAGCTCAAGAGGACATAACACACTGACTGTAAGGGACGACGGAAGCTGCATTATAGAGCAGGGAGATAAAACCGTAGAGGTGTCTCACCTTACCGACTTCCCCGAAAGAGTGTATTACCCGAGGCTCATAAATGTACTCGCGGGCGCGGGAATAGCGGCAAAGAGCGTAGATAACGGTTTGGCGGTAAGCTGGTAGGTGATTCTATGAAAAAGGGAATAACACTTAACGAATTAGCCGCCGAAATTTTCAGACAGAAAAAGGTTATGGAGGACTATATTGTAGAGTCTTCAAAGCTGTATATGGACGCGGAAAACGGCAACCCGCTTATCCGAATATTTGACGGAGAGGGCAACGACCGCATACTTCCGCTCGGAATAGGCGTTTACGCTCACAGGCAATTAGCGAGCTATTTATCCATACCGCAGAATTATTATAATCATATGCTGGAAGAAAAGCCGGAGCTTTTAAGCGTAAATGTAAACGAATGGCTTGCAGGCTCTAAGGACAGACGAATGTTGCGCACGCTTGACGGCGAGGCACGCGCCTTTTTGAGCGACCGATATAAGCGCATAGATAACTACGATATTGCACAGGCGACATTGCCGATTATTTCCGAAATACCGGATGTGCAGATTGTAAGCTGTAACCTGACGCCCGGTAAGATGTATATAAAGGCGTTAAACCCACGGTTGTTTGATGATGTTTCCCCCGGCGATACGGTTCAGGCGGGAATAATCATAAGCAACAGCGAGGTAGGCCTCGGAGCGGTTAATATTCAGCCGCTTGTATACAGGCTCGTTTGCGAAAACGGAATGGTTATAAACGACGCGGTAAACCGCAAAACGCACCTCGGCCCTACAATTTCGGATAATGAAATTTTCTATTATTCAAAGGAAACGGTAGAAACCGACGATAAAGCCTTTTTATTAAAAATAAAGGACTCTGTGCGCGCGGCTGTTGACGAAACAAGATTCAGAATGGCGGTTGAGGATATGCGTATCGCAAAGTCTACGCCGATGAATACCGCTGGTGTGCCTGAGTTTGTAAGACTTACCAGCCGCACCTTCGGTATTACCGAAAATGAGGAAAAGGGTGTTTTGCAGCATCTTATAGAGGGCGGAGATTTATCGCTTTACGGACTTGCAAACGCAGTAACGCGGTTCAGTCAGGATGTAGAAAGCTATGACCGTGCAACGGATCTTGAAAGCATAGGTTATAAAATTCTTACAATGCCTAAAAAACAATGGAGCAGAATAAATTCTATGGCGGCGTAACCGCTGCCTTAAAAACGGAGGAATAATAAATGACAAATGAAAACGCTTTAACAACGCTGGATAGCTTCGTACTTCCGTCTATGACCGGAGAAAGAGCAGAACAGCAGATTGACGATCTCAACGATTTTGAGGGTATTATGATGACCTTCCCCAGAATTAAAATTCCGGGCGGCGGGTCAACGCTGTTTGAAATTCCGGGAGCAAGTCCGGATAAACCGGATTATGTCCCCGCAATCGAGGGTATTTTAATATACAACCATAATACCAACGCGTATTGGGAAGAAGGCTCGGAGTATGATATGAACACTTCACCCGTGTGCAGCTCGCCCGACGGCAAAACAGGCTACGGCACTCCCGGAGGCGCCTGTGTGGATTGTCCGTACAATCAGTACGAATCGGACCCGAACGGCGGTAAAGGCAAGGCTTGTAAGAATATGCGCAGTCTGTATATTCTTGAAAGCGGAAAACCAATGCCTATAAACCTGCTGCTGTCGCCTACAAGTCTTAAAGCATACTCAAACTTCGTACAATCGGCATTTTTAATGCGAAACCGACCGATCTGGGGTTCACTTATTCATATTGAACTCAGAAAAGAAACAAACGGCCCAAATAATTACGCGGTTGCGGTGTTTAAGCTGTTAGGAGATTTTACCGGCGAGAAACTTGCGGAAATAAAAAGATATGCGATTGAAGCACGTGCAGGCATAAAAGAAATGCTTGAGCAGCGCGCAATAAATACCGAGGAACGAAATGAGCCTATCGACTCGTTTACCGAAATTGACGACGGTAATGAGAGCGACGGCAATTCGTTTAGCGTAGCATAAAAGAAAATGCGGCATTGCCGCAATGTGTTAAAAGAGGTGCTGTGGCAATACAGCGTCTCTTTTTTATTAGGAGGAAAAGATATAAGATGAAACCGTTAACAGCAGAGCAAAGTCAAATAGCAGAGCTAAATCACGACCTTGTTTTTGAGTTTTTAAACGAATACAATCTGCCCGAATCGCAATATTATGATGTCGTTATATTCGGCTATCTTTGCGCGGTGCAGGATTATTGCGAGAAACCCGAATTGCAAAAGTATTTGTTTTCAACGGTTGCTTGGAAAAGAATGCGAAGGGAGTTATCTAATCATACGAAATATCTTGAACGCAAAAAACGGGATTTCCAAACCGTGAGCCTTTCGGATATTAAGCGCGGAGATGACGCTTCCTTAAAAACGGATGAAACAGCAGCAGAAAATAAGCTTTTGGAAGATTTGAATTTCAGCCTGCTGCTTCATTCTTTAGCGTCTGCAATCACTGAAAAGCAAATGCGCATAATCCGTATGAAGCTCGCGGGCTTTCGTATGCACGATATTGCAAGGACGGAAAAAATGACATTTAGGGATATTAACCGCGCGCTTAACGATACATACGTGATTATTGAAACGCTGCTTTGATAAGAAAGGAACAGGAAAAATGAATTTTGTTCTTAACAAAATGAAAAAATCCGAACAGAAATATACCTACAGACAAAGCACACAGATTTCTATGCAGTGCGGTCTTATAGGCTATCTCCGTGCGGATATGGATTCAAACGGCAAAGGCTTTTTCAGCATATGGAACGATTACCGTAAGGATTTGAAAACGAGCGAGTTTAAATCTGAATTTGATAATATGATCAACACCTACCGCAATGACGGAAATTTTCTTGCGAATAGGGATACTCTGAACAAATTCTGTTATGATAAGGCCTTGAATTATGAAAACGATGAACGCTCATTCGGGGTTCGTGTAGATTCTGAAAATTACGCTTATCTTTGCAGGCTCAACCCGCACAAAGGCGAATATAACCTTTATTGTTATTGCTATATAAAAAAATGGCTTGACGGCCATTTGCATAATGCAGAAAACGGTATAAGGTTTATAACGCCCGATTATGCGGAAAAATTCCGTATCAATGACGGCGAAAGTATCCGTATTACATATTCGGACGGCGAAATCTGCGACCGCATATGCAGATATATTGATGATTCTCATACTGAGGTCGGAGATACAATATATCATACTTGTGAGTTTGCCGAGCGTATGGAGAAAATCGGAGCCGTGGTTGCTCCTTTAAACGGGCAAAATTCAGAGTGAAAGCCGTAACGGAAATGAGGAAAGTTTATGAAAAGCTTGGTTTTAATAAGCGGGCATATTGTGTTTCCCTTGAAAGAAGGCATATCTGCATATATCGCCTGCTCAAAAGGAATAATACAGACCTCTAAAGTGGTTAATATTATTTCTTTTACAAAGGATTTTGCACATTTTGAAACTATGAATTCGGAGTATAAGGTAACACCCGAAAAAAGCCCTGTTAAAGCGGCAGAGGTATTGCCTGAGTGTGCATAAAATAAAAAACGGGTGCGGGAATTTTCCTGCGCCCGTTTTCAACGGAAAGAGGAATGAAAATGGATTTGGCTGAAAAACTGGCAAATGTGGATATGACTGCGGATAACCGAATATCCGAAGAAGACCGGAAATACGGCGAAACGCATCAAAAGGCTTATGAAACGGCACTCAGTGATTTAAAAGGACTTGTTTTATACTGTAACAGTATGAATGCGGCGCAGAATGAAATTCTCTGTGACTATGATGGGGCAGAACGGATATACCGCGGATATACAAATATAAAGGATTTCTCGGCAGATAATATTGAAAAAGCAATTTATGCTATTCACCGCCGTTTTGTTGTATTCATTGTGAATTATTTTAACAGGACATACAATGTTGAGTTAGAAAGTGATAAAATCGCAAACAGTCTTATTCCGAAGAAACCCGAATACGATTACGAGAATGATAAAAGTTATAACGAGCGATGTCGGGAATGGAAAATAACAATGGATAATTTATCACTTTGCTTTAATGATGTATTGGATCGGATTTTAATTCAGCTTGACGGCAGAACCTTTGCAGACCGTGCATTGGATGAAATTATTGAAAAAAGCATTTCAAACTCTGTAATCCGCGACACAAGATGTTTTGAAGTAAAGGGTGATACAATTTGTTTCAAAGATTATTTCTGTAATTATACCGATTGGTACAGCAGTGAAAATTGGGAACTCAGAGAGAGAATGAAAGACATCTTACCGGCGCTTTGGCATTATGAAACGGGACTGTTTTATAATTACGGCTATCCCATTTCAAAAATTTTATACCGTTTCAGTTGCCCCGAAGCAGAATTCGACGGCAAAAATAAGCTTAAAAGTCTTAAATGCTTTAAAAACGGGCGGGTTGATGTGAAATTCACAAGCAAACAAAATGCAAGCGAATTTGCACAGAAATATCTCGGCTCGGTCGATAGCGGAGGGATTGCGGAATGAAGTACAAAATATACCAAAGCTCCGTAAAGCAAAAGGATCGGGAAGAATTTAACCGAAAGCTGTTAAAGCTTATAGATAACAAGGAAACCGAGAAGTACGGTATTACCGGTGACGATGTATATAATGCGTATACAGGCGACGGCGGACTGCACGGACTGAACCGTAAGGATTATGACAGCTATTATACTTACAGTGAGGAAAAAAAGAATATTGAAAACGGACAGTTTTTTACCCCGCCGAAACTGGCTGAATTGTTGGTAAGCAGTGTAGCGCCGTCAAAAGACGAAACCGTGGCGGATCTTACCTGCGGTGCGGGCGCTTTTTTTAATTTTCTTCCCAACGAGCATAATCTTTACGGTTGTGAAACGGATATTAAGGCATACAAGGTGGCAAAATTTCTGTATCAGGACGCAAATATAGAAAACTGCGATATAAGGCTCTACAAGCCTGATATGCGGTTTGATTATGTTATAGGGAATCCGCCGTTCAATCTCAAATGGTGGATAGACGGCGGTACGGAAATAAAATCTCAAATGTATTTTTGCCTTAAAGCCGCGGCGCTTTTAAAGCCTAAAGGAATAATGGCTGTAATTGTCCCGAATTATTTTTTGTCAGATGAATTTATGGCAGGCTCGGATATTGCGGATATGGAAAAGCGCTTTAACTTTTTGGGGCAGGTTGCTTTACCTGCCGATTCCTTTTCGGCAACCGGAGTAAACTCCTATGACACGAAAATTCAGTATTGGCAGCGGAAGTCCGAAACCGATACTGAAACTAAACCGTATAAAAAAGAAATGTCCTTTACGGTTCTTAAAAACGGTAATTACGATGAGATTGCCGCTTGGATTAAAGAAAATATCCTATCGTCCGCACAGTCTGAACTGCGTAAAAACAGGTACGGCATTTTAAGAGAGATTGCAAAGGACGGCACCTTATCCTCGGAATTCGAGTACAGGGTTAAAAGTATGCTTTATCAGGTGAAGTGCCACCCAAAGCTCAAAGAGCATTACAACAAATGCAGCGAATATCTTTACCGTTTTGCGCATCAGGAAAAAAGCATAGATATGGATTATAAGGAATGGTGCAAAAAGCGGATAACCGAGGCAAAGGTTATAGCGTACTTGAAAAATGTTATAAAAAAGCAAAGCGCACCACCCGCACAGGACAGAACGGCGCTTGTAAAGCAGAAGTACGGTTTTGTGTATAAGGGTTACAGCCCCAAAGCCGTAAAAACACTTTCCGAGGAGCAGAAAAAGCCGATACCTATGTACGATATTGTCACGGGAAGCTGTTTCGATGAATTTCCGGGATATGAAAAACTTATACGCAGGAAACAGAACGAATATATCGTGCAAAGCCAACCCTTTGCGGATATGACCGAGGACAGCGAAATTTCCGAATGGTTAAACGACTTCTCTTTGTGGGACGCGGAAAACGAGGAAGAAATCCGTCTTAACGCCGTGCAAAAGCACGATTTAAACCTTATGCTGCAAAAGCGTTACGGACTTCTCCAGTGGGAGCAAGGTTCGGGTAAAACCCTTGCAGGCATAGCCGTAGGCAAATACCGTATGGAAAAGCAGTTTTTACATAACACTTGGGTGGTATCGCCCGCCATATCCATAAGAAACAACTGGGATGTGGTGCTTGAAAATTTCGGATTGCCGTATGTTTTCGTTCAGCACCTTGCGGATATTGAGAAAATTAAAAAAGGCGATTTCGTAATAATAACCCTTAATGCTCTCAGTAAATACCGCAAGCAGGTAAAGCGTTGGGTAAAGCTCCATAATCAGAAAATACAGCTTGTTTTCGATGAAAGCGATGAAATGTCCAACCCCTCAACGGCAACCGCAAAAAGCGTGCTTGACTGTTTCAGACGGTGCAGAGCAAAGCTGTTGGCAACAGGCACCAGCACAAGAAACAATATAGTCGAATTTGCCCCGCAGCTTGAGCTTATGTATAACAATTCGGCAAATATGATTTCTTGGTGCAGGGAAACCTATTCATATGATTATGAGAACGGAGAAGCGTATCTCTCGGATGAGCAGAACGAGTATTTCGGTATGCCGATACCGGCATATAAAAGTGGGTATAATCTTTTTAAGGCGTCGCACCTGCCGGGCAAGGCTACGGTTTTCGGAATTGAGAAAATGACGCAGGATATTTATAACTCGGGTGTTCTTGACGAGCTGCTCGGTAAGACTGTAATCACAAGAACCTTTGAGGAGGTTGTCGGAAAGGAAATACGCAGGATTCATCAGGTGCCTGTAAAAATGTCGGCAGAGGAAAGAGAAATATACGAAATCGCAATGAAAGAGTTTTACAAGCTAAAGGATGAATACTTCGGAAGTACGGGTAATTCCCGTAAGGACAGCGCACTTGTTATTTTACAGCAAATATCTATGCTTATGAAGATAAGTGCGGCACCGAATACACTCAAAGAGTACACCGGGGGAACGCCCACCAAAATATCCGAAGTAGTAAATATGGTATCGGATTTCGGTGATGAGATTGTTGCAATAGGGGTCAGGCACTTAGATGTTCTTCAAATGTATAAAGAGGCTTTAGAGCAGGAATTTCCCGACAGAGCACTGTTTACGGTGACGGGTAAAATGACCTTTGCAAACCGCAAAAAGCTGCGTAAAACGCTTAAAGAAAGCGGAAACGGCATTTTGCTTTGCACACAGCAAAGCCTGCCATCAAGCGTTAACTTTGAGTATGTCAATAAGGTGTTTCTGCCGGAGCTGCATTACAATAACGCTAAAATGAGCCAGTTTTATATGCGGTTTATACGCTATACCTCAAAGGATTACAAGGATATTTACTTTGTGACCGCCGAGGACAGCATAGAGGCAAACCTGTTGCAAATGGTTATGTGCAAGGAAAAGCTCAATTTGTTTATGAAGGGCAAAAAGACCGACCTTGACGAAATATATGAGAAGTTCGGAGTAGACTATAACCTTATATCTCAAATCATGTGTAAGGAAAAGGATGAAAACGGACACTCGTACATTCGCTGGGGTCAACAGAAAATTGCCTGATAAAAGGGGGAATCTTAAAATGCAAAATAATTTATATTCGTCCGTCAAACTTGAATGGTACGAGGTTTCGCATTACATAGAAAGGGCTTTAGCTAAGATTTTAAAGGGAAAAACAGTGTGCTGTGCGGCATTTGAGGACGCGGAATACTGGTCTGTACGAATAATGAACAGGCGGTTAAGTGTTGCGGAGCTTAAAACGCTGCTTGAATTTGTTAAGGCGGACGACAAAACGACCGAGGACAGCATACCCGAAGACAGCGACAGTGCGAAATTTATAGGTATGCGTTTATCTTCAATGCTGCTCGGCATTGCGTTAGGTGCGCGCTGGCAAGAATGTTATGCTACCCAAAACGCACTTTGGCTTATAGGGATAAGCTTTGATTCCACCTATAAAACGGATATAGAGTCAAAGTTATGTTTGGCGGGAGACACTGCCGTTGATTCGGAAAAGCTGCTTTCCGAAAAAGAGTTTAGGAAACTTTTGTATTCAAACGGCGGAGATTATAACGCATTAGTCGTCACAGCCGAACAAAACAGGAAAAATTATGCCGATTATTTGTTTTGGAATTATCCGATTTCTGACGGTAAACATACCGGAGTATACTTTGTTCTTGTTAAAGAGGGGATTATAACCGTTCCGTATAATATCGTCAGAAAAAACAGCTTTGAAAAATTTGTTCTTTCGGATATAAAGCTCTGTACCGATTCGGACATAGTAAACTATATTGCCGAATGGAGTAAATTTTCCGATACACTTTCAAAACAATTGAAAGCCTTTAAGGAATATCTTGAAAGTGAATAATTACGACAGTTATCTTTAATCTATCAAAGCGCCCAAATTAACGACAACAAAAAATAAAAAAATGCCATTAGTAAAATCCCTGCCGATTTCACCGTTGAAGTCAGCAGGGATTTAATATCTTTATAAAGCATTGCTCAATAGTTTGATTTCAAACCGCACAAAATAGCTATCCGAAAACTTATTTTACAAAACCCAACCGCCCATAAAAAAGTGATTGGGTTTTGTTCTCAGAGGTAATCAGTAAAGTTCAACATACTGTGTGTAATAATCTTTGAATTGAACTATTCTTTTTACGGAATTATCGTCCGGAAAATATTCAAAGACTGTACTTGTATGCTTTTTACGCATACCTCTGCTGTCGTGAATATCAAAAAAGCACCTGTCTCCTATCACATAAAGATTAAATATATTACTGTTTTCAAGATTATCCGCATATTCAATTATATTTTTGGCGTAAGCCGGCATACCTTCCAAATCAGTTTCAATATCATCTACCATATGTAATTTATAGACTTCCGTACCTGAACACTGAAATTCTTCTGTTTCTTCATAATCACCGTTATCATATACGATGTAAAAATGCTCTTTCCCGGAAGTAATCCATCCTCCTGAACTTCTTGACATTACTTTAAGAATAGGCTTTCTTGTTTCGATACGGTGCTTTTTTACTAAACTGCGAATTAAATAGACGGAGCTGACGATCGAAACAAATGCAAGAACAAAAGCTATAACTTTCAACCCGGTATTATTTTTCTTCATCAGCTCACACCCTAAAATCAGTACAACTCGACATGCTCCGTGTCGTACTTTTTGAATTGTACTATTCTCTTTACAGAATCGCTGTCGGGAAAATATTCATATATTGTACTGGTATACTTTCTTTGCATTGACCTGTTATCGTAAATATCAAAAAAATACCTGCCGTCGGTCACATATAAATTATTAAGAAGGGAATGATCAAGTTGCTCGGCATATTCTACGATAGCTTTGGTGCACTTCGGATAATTTTCTAAATTTTTCTTTTCGCTTTCGCTTAGAAAACTTCCCTCATTATACATACCCAAATCATATGTGTCAATATCCGATATTTCGAATTGATTTACTTCCTCATAATCGCCGTTATCGTATACTATATAATAATGCGGCTTGCGAGGAGTAATCCAACCAACAGAACTCATAGACATTACTTTAAGAATAGGCTTTCTCGTATCGATACGATGTTTTTTTATTAAATCGCGAGTCAAAAATACAGTACAGATAACCGCGGCAACAGCAACGAACGAAACAATAACCTTTAAAATGATACTTTTATTTTTCATTATGCTTCACCCTTTTCTTAAACACCTAAAAGCATTTTCCGAAGCCGAGTTAAATCAGCAGAATCCAGAATACCGTTTTTGTCAATGTCAGCTGTATCAAAGTCAATACCGGTCAGAGTCATAACTCCGGCAATATGCTTTTTTACCCGTATAAGATCTATTATATCCACCGTTCCGTCTCCGTTTGTATCCCCGGATTTTCTTGTGAAATCAGCATCTGTAACCGTTACTGTAAAGGTAGTTGTAATATCGTTTTCCGTTTTTGCCGTCACGGATATTGTTCCCGGAGCAAGAGCTTGTATAACGCCGAACTCATCAATTTTAATGACCGTTCCCTCTTCATAGGTATAGGAAACATCTGTGTCGGTAGAATTTGCCGGTGTAAATTCCGGAGCGATTACATATCTTTCCCCTACTGTCATAACAATATTTTGAATGTTAACGGATGTCGGTACTAAATTAACGGTAATTTCGCAGCTTTCTGTTTTATTACCGTCCGTTGCGGATATTGTCGTTTTTCCATAACCCAATGCAGTTACCGTGCCGTTTGATGAAACAGATGCAATGGAATCATCCGACGAACTCCAAGTAAGAAGTGAAGATACGGATTCTGCATCGTCACCCGAAATATCTATTTTTTTTGCAGCATTAATATCAAGCTTTATGTCAGACGGCAAACTCCAATCGGTAAAATGATTATTGACAGTACCTCCGACCGAAGACGAAATATTTTCCGCCGAAATAGGATTATTTGTTCCGTCATAAGATGCAAGTAACCCATTTTCCAAGGTTTGTGCTGCAGAATCGGAAACGCTTGTCTTTCGCCAACCGTCTTTATCAAGAGTTGAAACCTCGGCTTTGAAATCCACGGAAGTTCCTGCACTGTTACCGCAACTGAATTCAACGCGATAACCGTAATTCGGCATATAAATTATTGCGCTGAAATTATCATCTTCCACTTCAAGCGGTGTAAAACTGAAAGTATCGCTGTTAAAACCGAAATACTTATTTTCGGATATTTGCGCAACATTATTGTTCTCTCTATCATAAATATTTACTGTCAAAAAGCTGTTGCCCGAATACTTTATTTTTAAATTATCCGCCATACCGTTCTCTGTATCGTTCGTTTCCGCCTGCAAAGAATTTGTATCTGCCGGAGAAATATAGGCTTTACCGTTGATTGTATCGCACACATATTGAATCGGCGCTCTGCACATAGCCAAATCCATATGGTCGTATGAACCTTCATTTGCAAAATCTTTGTATTTTAAACGGTGTTTCCCATCAGTCGCCAAAGCAAATGCACTGGCTGCCAATACTATTCCATCGCCTTTATCTGATTCGGATATGTTTATTATTTTCGATTCTCCAAATGTATTCGTTTTGTAATGTGCAACAGAATATGTTTTAAAGCCTTTGCTCGTGCCTACTAATGTTGTATCAACACTTTGCAACACCGATACAATGTCGCCTATATTATTCCGGAAGGCTTTATGACTGCGTTTATTACCGTCAGTAAGATTAGAATTAAGATTCGGACTTCCGTTTAAAATACTGTAATAGTCATTTAAGGCGGTAATTGCCTTGCCGCTTTTAAATTCATCTTCATACATCTGCGGCATAAGTTTTAAATATTCTATACTCGGCAAAAGCTGATAGGTTGTAGGTGAATTATGAACAGCCTTGCGAACAAATTTATATGTATATTTATATGCCAACCATTTCACAAACTTACTGTCAGTTATATTTTCTAACTGTTCGGCTAATATTTCATCCACCATATTCACTTTTCCGCTTTCCAGCGGATCAAGCGCATAATAGGTGCCGTATAACGGTGCTGCAATGAGAATTGCTTTTTCAACCTTTCTTTTATTTGCAACACTTTTTGCAATATATCTTGCCGCTAACAAACCGCCGGTACTGTGGGTGACAAACACTACGCTTTCATATCTGTTACCGTTAATATGGTTCTGTAGCTCGTTAGCCGAATCATTCAAGTCGGCAAGCCAGTTATATGGAAAAAATACCACATCGTAGCCTTTGCATTGCTTTTTCAAAGTATTTACAAGCAGCTTATATACTCCGCCTTCGCCCGGGTTCATTTCGGTTCCGTAAAAGTCCTTTGAAATATCCGGGTGCACCTTTGAATTTTCTCCGTTTTTGTCAAGCCATAAAATATCTTTACGATCGCTCCATCCGAAAGACATGATATAGTCGGTAATATCGCTGCTTAATTTGTCCTGATCCGCCCAATATTCATTACCGTCTTCTGTGTAAAGCCGCGAGCCTAAATATCCCGGAAGAACATAAATTGCTTTTTTAGCAGACCTTAACATCGACACACCTTGATCTCTGCCGGAAAAAGCATTTTTGTCTATTTCTATTCTTCCGTCGCCTGTTCCCAAAGCGTTGCTGCCTTCTAAATTTGCAAATTGAGAGAACGCCCAGTTATCGGGAATTTTAAAGCCTAAATTTCCGCTGAAGCCTGTTGACATATCCCCCACAAAGCTGCTGCAGGCATAGCCGGCATTGGATACACGGGTGCAAACATTTCTCGCACCGTAAATTCCTACCTTATAGCTGCTTTTTGAGACCTCATCATAAACCTTTTCAAAATACGGAATAACGCTGCCGGTTATCTGGTAATCCATCGCGTCAAAATCCACTGCAAAATAAATAATTGTATCAGCCGGAAGACCGAGATTATCTGCCGCCTCTATTGCGGATTGTGCGTCTGAAATGCCTTTTTCGGGTGTGAAATACTCAACCTTATTTGAGCTTGTTTGATAAATTGGGAAAAACCGCAAACCGGCACGCAGAATTGTTTTGGCTTCCGTTACAGTCAAGGCCTTGCTTATTCCGCCGCCGTAGGTGCCGGTCAAGTATCTGCCTATATATCTGTATCCGTTATCATAAAGCGTCTTTGCCTTTGCCGCATTAAGTATGGTGGCGCAATCCGCAGCTATGGCAGAACGTTTTGGATTGCCGCTACTGATAAACAGCGACATCCATGTATCCAGATTCACTTTTCCTGTTCTCGGCAGAGCATAATGAGCCTGAAAATCAAGAACAGCCTGCTGTGTAACGGGATTGAATCTTCTGTCAAATATACCATCCCCGAAACCGTTAAGGAAAAGTCCAAACTGTACCAATCCTATTATTTCCGCAAGCTTAGCGTCTGTATAGTAGTTGCCGTTATAGTCCTTAGCCGCGCTCGAATTTCTTACATACGGTATTTGCGGGCATAATTCCTGCGTTTTAGCACCGAAATTACCGGTTGCCGTACCGACAGGCATACCCTCCTCTGCCTGTAACGCATATACCAAGGCCTTGCTTGTGCTTCTGCCGTATACTCCGTCACACGGTATAAGCGCGCCTATATAATCCTCATATGTACGGTTAAATTTCTGCTGCATTGAACGGACTTCATAAGTACCGCCGTAATATGCGCTTAAAAGTTTAAACGAATCCATAGAAAGCAGCGCTTTCATAACATTAGGAGTAACAACGCCGTCGGGATTTATAAAGCCCGCGTCGGTTTTCAGTGAGATAACCGCTTCTTCCACCCGTGCGTTGAATATTTCTTCAAAGCTGACCTTACCTGTATCGGGGTCTTCCTTTAGATAATAACCGGGATTATAGCCCTTACACCAAAGTGCGCCCTGCAATATGGCGAATTTTCTATCCTTAACATTGTCCTGCCTACGCAACGGATTCTTTGCATACAGTGCTTTTGTAGACGGTCCGAAATTGTCTGCAAGCTCGGTTATTCCCAATTCATGTTGGAGTGCTCTTGTAAGACCGTAAATAACATTCCAACCGGTTTTCCCGTTTTCCGTTACAGAACCGAAACCCGAAACATTCCCGTATTCCTGATTCAACCATTTCTGGGTAAGGAGTACCATTTCGTCAATTTTGGTTGCGGTTACTCTAACGGCAGAAAATGTTTGAGTTTCATCATTGTATTGCATTTCGGGGTTGTAATCATCCCCGATTTGAACATTTGATTTTGATAAAACAAAGGTACTGTCTTCTGAGAGATCCGAATTCGAGTAACTGCCACTGAAAATTTGCGCGGTTGTCATCAGAGAATTGGTGGGAAGCAAAACAAATAATATTGCCAATGCTAATGAAATAAGCCTGTTTTGAAATTGCCGTTTTTCTTTCATAAGAACATTCCTTTCTTTTTTGTTTAGGGGGTGTTTTCACAGCTGCCCATATACAGTATATCAAATAAGGAATATTCTGTAAATACCAATAAATAAAAAGACTCCACTCTTTTCAGAATGGAGCCGAAAACATTTGAAATTCCGTATTTCTAAAGACTTTCAATATTTTAAATAAAAGAAAATACCTATTAAATATTTTTAAGATACCCGTCAACAATGTCCAAAACGGTTTTACGCTGTTTCGGGTCAAGGTCTTTAAGCTTTGCCGTTAAGTCGTCAAAAACATACGGCTCCCCGCTCTGCAGCTCGTTGCAGAGAACATAATCCGCCGACAGTCCGAGAGCGTTGATTATATTTATAAACTTATCAAGCCCTATAACCTTTTTGCCCCGCTCTATTTCGCCTAAATATGCTGAACTCATATTTGCCATTTCCGCTAATTTCTCCTGCGTATAGTTTGCCTCGGTCCGTAAAAACTTCAATCTTTTTCCAAACTCAACCTTATCCATAACCTACACTCCTGCAATAGCATTATTTCTACTCTATAAAGTATAATAAAATGCTCTCAGAGTTTGAACGCGCGATAGCACTGTATGTGGGTTATAGCATAGTTTATGTGTAAAAAAATTTAAGAGACTAATCGTACAAATCTTTTTTAAGGCTCATAATAAGCTCTGTTACGGCAGTATGCTTTACCGCCTCTTTAATCGGTATATCCGCTTTTCGTACCTCTGCAAAAATAATAAACATTCTTTCGTCTTCGGTCGGACGCGGTAAAAGTAACCTTATTTCGCAATATTCGCATGTTTCACTGCCGTAAAGCGCGGCCGTGCCTTTCAGCCCGGAATATCCGCCCTGCATTATATCAAGCACCTTAAAGCCGTTATCCGCAAAATCTTCCGATTTAATGTATTCCTCTAAACTTTCCTCGGAACTATCCGTACCCACGGTAACAGTTATTTTTCTATCTCTGCTCATATATGCAAAGCCGTTGGCGGTTGTGCGCTCAAAATCAGTAACCACATAAACATTTTCAGGCAGCGCAAAGCTCATTCCGCCTATATAAAACCGATTATTCTTATAGTAAAGCATTGTTTTCTCCCTCCGGCTCTATACCGAGATATGTACTTAACCATTCCCTGTATTTTTTAAATACTCCCGAATCCGGGTTGTAATTGTTTTTGTTTCCGTATACAAACCCGTAATAATGCGCTAATTTCGGAATGTAGGTATCTAAAAACACTGTATACTCAATAACCGCGTCATAGGCTGGAATCAGGCTTGCAGGCAGCAGCTTAACAAGTTTTTGCCGCTCCGTAATAATACTCTTGGTTTTCTGCCTTATTATATTTTCGAGAACACTGTAATAATCATCAGATAATATCTTATTCGGATTATTAAAGTAATTAAGATTATCCTTGATTCCCTGTTCAAATGCAAGCTGGGTTTCATATGCCGCAATACAATTATTATATTCTATTATCCTGTCCGTATACTCAAATTTACTTCTTAATTCCGCACAGGCTTCAGCATACGCCGTTTTAATACCTTTAAAATCCTTGCAGGAACTTTCCAGTAGCATAATAATTTTTTCCGACATTTCCTTTTTCTTAAATTCCTCTTTCATTTTTGTTTCCTCCGTTTTATACACATTATAGCATATATCCTATGCTATAATCAATATTATCACATCAGTTTTAAAATATTTGTCGAATTATGTCTTACAGCATAAAAAAAGAATCGGTTTAACCCGATTCTCAACTCACACTTTTTACATATGCGTAAATCAAATTATTAACTACTTTTCTATGCTCCGGCGAGAGCTTACTTGTTAGCCTCAAGGTTTCGTCATCTACAAAGTGCTTGGCAGACGGAACGGTATCCCGCAGAATATAATCGGTTGATATATCAAGGGCAATAGCAATACTTACAAATATTTCAAGACCCGGCAGCTTTTCCTCCCGTTCTACCTCGCCTAAAAATCCCGTGCTCATATTTGCCATTTCCGCAAGCTGCTCTTGGGTAAGTCCTCTTGCCTTTCTGACTTCTCTGATTCTGTTTCCTACCGATAATTTTTCCATTTTCATCATTCCTGACAATAGCATATTTTTTATGCTATAATTATAAAAAGAAAAGTTATTTATTTGAACACGTTATAATTTATATTATATGCTATCGCATAGTTTATATAAATTTTTGTTGAATAATGCGTATTAAAACCGTATTTAATTAGTATAAAACATTTTTGAAAGGAAGCTGCATTATGTTAATAGCAATTGATCACGGCAACAAGCAAATCAAAACAAACCACAGAACATTCACTTCGGGGTTTTGCGAAAGCGTCACCCCGCCGCCGTTCGGAAAGGATGTGTTGTTTTATAAGGGAAAATATTACACGCTTTCAGATAAACGCATTCCGTATATGCGGGATAAAACTGCCGACGAGAGATATTTCATTCTTACACTGTTTGCAATAGCGTTTGAATTAAAAGAGCGCCGCCATACGGACGAAACCTGCAATATAGAGCTTGCCGTAGGTTTACCGCCTGCTCATTTCGGAACTCAATACGAAAAATTTACAGAATACTTTTTACACAGAGGTATAATTGATTTCTCGCTTGACGGTATTAAGTATTCAATAAACATAACAGACGCCGCCTGCTTTCCGCAGGCATATGCCGCAACAATGCCGATATTTCAGCAAATACGCAACTACCCTAAAGCTATTATAATTGATATAGGCGGGTTCACGGCGGATTATATGATAATGAAAAACGGCATACCGACTCTTTCAGCCTGCGACTCGCTTGAAAACGGCGTTATAAACCTATACAACGGTATTCGTTCAAGAGTGAGCAGCAGCTATGATTTATTGCTTGAAGAATCGGATATAGACGATATTTTGCAGGACAAGCCCAATGTATATGATGAAAACATAGCGGATATAGTACGAGCGCAGGCGGAGCTGTTTATAAACGACCTTATAAACAAATTAAGGGAGCTTATGATTGATTTGCGTACGGGAAAGGCTGTATTTGTCGGCGGCGGTTCAATTCTTTTGAAAAAATACATAGAAGCGTCAGACAAAATCGGCTGCCCGATATTTATTGAGGAAATATCCGCCAATACAAAAGGATATGAATTGCTGTATAAAGCCCAAGGGTGATGAAAAATGTCCGAGAAAAAAGATATTTGCAGATTCACCATACAGTTTAATCCCGCAGACCCGTGCCACAGAAAGGTAATAGAATTACTCAATTCACAGGGGCGGAGCAAGGCGCAGTTTATATCCAACGCCATAACCCATTACATACATTGCACCCAAACGCCGGATATATCGGATAATACCCCGACTGATATTGAGGCAATGGTTATTTCCGCAGTGAATCGTTATATGGAGAACAGGGGAGAGAATGCGGTGCCTAAACCGGATGCGGGTATAAAAGATACGCCGCAAAAGCAAAACAATGTGCCGTTTGATGATAATGACATACAGGCTATAACCGATACTTTATCAATGTTCAGAAAAAGATAGGTCAGGCAGGAGCGGTTTTCCGCCCCTGCCCTTTTTTTAACTTCTAAACAGCATTATACATCTGCTTAAAACAATACATTGCTCTTGAAACAGATCCTCGTCAAAAATTCCGTATATAATAGACTCTTTCATAAGCAGCGGACGGTACATAGCGAAAATGGTTTCAAAGGCATTTGCATCGCCCTTTTGAGCAGCAAAAATAAGTTCCTTAAAATTCATCCCGATACCTCCCCAATGTTTCGCGCAGCTTTGTTATGGCGCGGTAAAACGCGGTTGCCGTGCCTTTATATGTTAATCCCAAACACCTGCCTATCTCCGCAAAGTCCTTGTCCTCAAGAATATGAGCTACAATTATTTTCTTTTCTCTATCGGAAAGAGATTTTAGTGCCGTTTTAAGAACATCATAATCTATAATTGCCTGAATAAAATCATATTCATCACCGGCAAGCCCTACATAATCCACAAGCGGAAATTCCTTGCCGTATCTTTTGCCTTGCTCTGTAATATAATCTATTTTACGGTTGCGCAAAGCAGTTTTAAGCAACGCGGTAAATCTGTTTTGCAGGGCGTTTACACCTTTTCCGTCATTTCTTTTAAACATTTTTATTCCACCTTTTATAAATCTTGTTTTTTAAAGACTTATAAAGGGCGGCGGTGAGCGGCACCCGTCACAAGATATGTGTTTTGTTACATATAAAACGAGCTGCGGCTCATATAAAGAACCGCAGCTCGCTGCCGCACATTTTAAATTGTTTTCTTTTGTTTCAAAATCGGCTGTTTTTTTAAAACGGCCTCCGCCGTTCTTAGCCTAACTCCTTTTGAAACAAAAGCGTCATATGTTACTTCCTTTCCGAATACGCATTATAACTCATATTATATGAATTACAATGTAATTTATATGAGCTGCACTTCATATTAAAATAAATATGAGGTGTTGTTATAATGCAAAATACATATGAAAGATTAGCTTTTTCCGTCCGTACCGCAAGAAAGAGAGAAAACTTAACTCAGGCAGAGCTTGCCGAAAGACTGAAAATGAGTATCCGCACAATACAGGGTATAGAAAACTGCAAAGGCAACCCGAAATTTGAAACTATAATTCTATTGTGCCGAGAGCTTAATATCAGCTTAGACGCCGTACTCTATCCCGATGTTCCGGCTGAAAATATTTCTAAATCTGCTATCGACTTCTTCAAGAATAAAAGTGAAAGCGAAACGCAGAAGTATATAGATATTTGCAGATATGCAGAAAAATTAAAGAATAGCTAATCTTACACTTTACTTATTAAAATTTCAGTTTCACCCGAAAGTTCCGTTAAACAATCTGCCGGCACAAAAATGCTTGCGCCCTTTGAGGCTTCAATTTCACCGTCTTTCCATTTGACGGTCACTTTGCCTTCAAGCACCAGTAAGGAAGTAAAGCTGTCTTCGCAGTGTATTTCGGTCTTACCGTCAAGTTCTAAAAGCGAGGCGGTAAAAAGACTGCATTTTGCAAGCTCTCTTACAGTACCGTAGGGAGTTTTTTCAGTCTTGCCGGTATTCCCGTAAGGAATTTGCGGTCTTTCCCTTTTAGTCACATCAAGCGCTTTCTCGATGTGGAGCGTTCTCGGCTTTCCGTCCGCTCCGAGCCTGCCGTAATCCGAAACACGGTAGGTAGTGTTGGAATTCTGCTGAACCTCGGCTATAAGTATTCCCGAACCGATGGCATGGAGCGTGCCCGCCGCTATAAAGAATACATCACCCTTATGAACGGGCACATAATTGCATATTTCGGGAAGAGTGTTACCCTTTATCCTGCGCTCGAATTCTTCCTTTGATACCTCACGGTTAAAGCCGTAAATAAGTTCGGCGCCCTCGTCGCAGTCAACCACATACCACATTTCGGTCTTTCCGAATTCGCCCTCGTTTTTAAGCGCATATGTATCGTCGGGGTGAACCTGAACCGAAAGACGGTCCTTTGCGTCGATAAGCTTTATAAGAAGCGGAAAATACGGAAATGCCGCAGCGTTTTTTCCTATTGCTTTATCGCCCCAAAGCTCAAGCACCTCGGGCAGCGTCTTTCCGGCAAGTTCGCCGTTTTCCACAATATCCGATCCGTCCTTGTGGCAGGAAAGCACCCATGCCTCTGCGGCTTTTTCCTTGTCGGTTTTATAATTATATTCAGTTTTCAGTCTTGTTCCGCCCCAAAGGTAATCCTTTACGGGCGGCTTTAACAATAATGGATAAAACACCGTATTCAACCTTTCTACGATAGTTTTAAAATTTATGTTACGAAAAATACGAAATATTAAAATTGCAAAAAGCAATCCGAAATTTAAAACAATTATACTCCTATATTCAGCACTTAATATTGGCTTTTACACCATACTTTACCCTAATATTCCAGCTACAAATATCTCTAAAACTGCTACCGACTTTTTTAAGAATAAAAGTGAAAGCGAAACGCAGAAGTACATAGATATTTGCAGGTGTGCGGAAAAACTAAAAATACAGCAATGATATTATTGACCTTAATATCATTTATTTCCATCCTTTAAAGTTCCTTGACAAAAAACCGTAGCACCAAATGCCGCTTCTTCGGTATTTGCGGGAATTTCAATCGACATTTTAAAGGTTTCCTCCAAATAATGCTGTAATATCTTATTTTTCCTCACGCCGTTTCCCGAACCCACAAGGTGCGTGCGCTTATTACCCGTAAGCTTTTCCATTTGTTCATAAAACGAATATAATTCACGGCACATACCCATAAGAAAACCGCGCGTCAGCTGCTGCGGCGTAAAATTATCCTCGGTTATTTGTAATATTGCACCCTTTATATCCGGCTCGCGTCTTGTACCGCAAAAACGCGTATCGACCGAAAGGGAGCAATTGTCGATATCTTCCACCGCCATTTTATCCATAACAGAATAGATATTATCGGCTGTCACGCCAAAGCAATCAAGCGTTTTTTCAAAAAAGCTTTTAAGAAGTGCATAGGACCTACCGCCGCAAAGGGGCGCACCCACAAGCAGATTTTCGGTTTTTGAAAACGGGCGTATTTCACCCGCTGTAAAGCCGCTTTTTTTATCGGTCAGCACCGATACCTGACTGCCTGTGCCGATGTTTACAAGCACACTTTCCTTATTTGTAACCGAGCCTAAAAAGCTTGCCTGATTATCGCCTACTGCCACGGTTACGGGTGTTCCGTTGCTATCCGTTCCTATAACCTCGGGTTCGGCGGTCACTCTCGGCAGCATTTTTCTGTCACACCCTATTTTTTCAAGGGCTAAGCTGTCAAAATCAAAAGTTTCAAATGAATAAAAGCCCAATCCCGCAGCGTTGCTTATGTGCGTAACGGGCGTTTTGCCGCCTGTCAGCTTCATTGTAATGTAATCCTGAATATTGCAAAGCCCCGCGGCATTTTCGGGTACACGACTAAGCTTTTGATTTACAAAATCCGTCACAAGCCCGTAGCCCGACGGTGCGTTAAAGCCTGTAATATCAGCAAGGTATTCGGAAAATGTTGTATCATTATACTTTAATTCACCCGATTTATCCTGCCAGGTATAAAGCGGACTGACGGCATTTCCATCTTTATCAATATAAAGTATTCCGTGCATTTGCCCCGTTACGCCTATCGCGTCTATCGGGGCAAATTCTTTTGCAAGCCTTTCCTTAATTGAAAAAACCTTTTCGGTAATAGTTTCCACGCTTTGCAAGCGGTTTTCTGCAAATTCGGATTTTATTGCGGCACAGCTTTGCTCAGTTACAGACCGAATAACCCGCCCGTCCTCGGCAACCACCGCGCTTATGCTTGTTGTTCCTATATCAAGACCTATTACACGCATCTCATTCTCCCATTTTGCAAAGCTTTAAATCGGTTATTTCCGCATTTTTCGTAAGGAATTTAATGTTACCCACCTTGAAATCGGGTCTGTTTGATACAAAAGTTCTCTCTGCACCTATCTCAGCGTCCATTACAAGATTATCCGATTTTTTCTCATAATGGAATATTATTTTAAGTGTATATTCATCTTTTAACTCTCTTACATTCGCAATAGCGAAATCGTGCGAGTTAGTATGAATATTCTCGCTCGGTATCTGCGCGCAGCTTGTACGTTTTTCAGGCATTTCGGGTATATATTCATAAAGTGCCTTAACTTCTTCCGTAAAGCTGTTTATATTATCCGTTTCAAGTGTTTGCACCTTTTGCCGCTCTGTGTTCAATTCAAATACAAAGGGCTTTCCGCTGCCTGAAACCGCCAAGCCTACTCTGCCGTTTTTCTGCGGTTTTACCCTGCACTCTAAATAATACGAGGTCTTACCGTCAAGCTTTAATTCTTCGCCTGATGCGACTTTTTTTACCTCAGCGATTTTATCAAGCTCATCGGGATCAGGTGTCAGTTCAGGCATCCATCTAATACCGAGCCTGCCACCCTCATGCTGAACAAGTTCCCTGTGCAGCGTTACAAACGCCCAGCCCGAACCGCCTACCCAGCCCGCAAGAATATATCTGCCGCCGCAATTTGCTACCATAGGTACGCACAAGCCGTCGTAAATGTCGTCGCCTATTGCCGCAAGATCTTTAAACTCGTTATTGTTAAGACCGCTTTGCCAATAGCCCCTAAAGCCCATTATAATATACTTATACCCATTCCACTCAAATATTGATGGGCATTCACTGCTGTTTCTGACGGGTGAGCTGTTATCAAACACCGGCATATCTGTGTTTTCCTTTTTCCAAGGTCCATCAATATCGGGGGCACGCCATACGCCTGCCGCGCCATAGCCTGCGTACATAACAAGTCCGCCGTTTTCATCCTTATAAATACTCGGGTTTTCGGAACAATGTATCTGCTTTTTACCCTGCACAAAGTGAATACCATCGTCGGATACCATATAATTAGAACCGCTCGGGTACAGTCCGTTTTCTTTCAGTTCATCGTATGTGACGGCGCTGAAAAAGCCGTCTCTTTCGTAATTCTTTTCAAGCAAACGCGAACCAACCTTATCCCTCGGTATAACGCGATCGGTGTGAAATCCGTGTGAGTAATAATATTTTCCGTTCCAAAAGAACATTGTTCCCGTGCCGAAAGACTCCCAACTGTTTTGTATCGGGTAAATTTCACCGTAGTTTTCCCAATGAATAAAATCACGGGTAGTCATATGATATGTAGTATGAGCGCCTCCGCCGAAGCGGTTCCAATGGTGATGCCTGTCAAGCAACACTAAAAAATGATACACACCGTCGTGATAAAAATTGACTATATCTCCGCCCCATGTATTATATCCACGCGCAGAGTAAAAGGCTATGCTTTCATTCTTTGTTTCGGTCTTTTCTTCGCTTTCAAGCGATTTTATATTTCTGCATATACCGATTTCGGCACTGTCGGATATGTAAATATCCCCGTTTTCGGCTTTAAGAGAACCAAACGGGAAATTTATGTTTACAATTTCACCGTTCGCTATCCATGCAAAACGTGCGCCGTCGTACAAAAGGTATATTTCACTTTCCGCAGCGTTATACAGGTTAAGCGGCAGACCGAGTAACATATTGCGCACTTTTTCCTCTCCGTATTCCTGATGCAGCATTATTTCCGCCTCAATATACGGCGAATCGCCGCTTTCATCGGCGTAAACATTGTAATATTCACGCTTTCTGAACAGATCTAAAGCATTGAAATCTTCCGGGAAATGATACACTCCGGTTTCAATTTTAAGCGCGCCCGGTATTTCAAAAATTGTTTTTCTGTCACCTTTAGGCAGTTCTTTCAACCTTATTTTTATAATTATACCGTTACCAAGCTCGTCTTTATCCGAATTACCCGAATAATTCAATTTTTCCGGATAGTGCCTTATAAAATGTTCAGTAATTGTGCAATGCATATGCTACTCCTTAATGTATAAATTTTGTGTTATCGACTCCAAACCTTACAAAGCTGTAATTATCAGTCCAGACAGGTTTAGATTTATCGTCCGCCCAGCCGTATTTATCGGTAAAGGTAGACGGACCTACGCTGTAAATCTCGCCCTGCGGCTTGTGGTGCGGCCCTAAAAGATTGCGGTTGCCCGAGAACAGGGTAATTTTAACCTCGTTTTCGCCGTTTTTAAGGTATTCGGTTATATCGGCATTAAACGGCGTAAACATTAAGATTGCGGCTTTTTTACCGTTCACCTCTAACCTTACGGCAGGAGCGTTCAGCCTTTTAAGCGAAAGCACATATTTTGCGTTTTCTTTTTTGTTAACGGTAATACTTTCCGTAAGCTCCATAGCGCCCGAGAAAAACCAAAATCCGCTTTCGGTTATTTTTGAAATATCTACCGTTTTCGGCATTTCTGTAAGGGTAAAGCGCCTGCCCGCAAATATCGATTTGCGCTCGCCGTAGCTTATTTCATCCTCCGCCCTTACCCCGAACGAGCCTGTTATATAAATGCTTTCAAGCTCGGTATCGTAGGTCAGCTTGTTTTTCTCGCTTTCGTGTATACCGGGTGTAAATAATACACGGTATACATCCTCGCTTTGGTAAAACTCGCCCTTTAATGTTACGGTGTTTTTACCCTGTATAACATACTCCGAAATATTGCTTTTTCTTATGAATTTATCAATGTAATATCCGTCGTCCTTAAACTCAAACGGCTTGCCGTTTATAAAAAACTCGAAGCTTTCGGGTGTTTCGGCACACAGGCAAACATTATCGGTTAATGCTCCGCTTTCGGCATTAAACGAAAACTCAAGCTCTATCTTACAGGGTCTTTTAAGCTCTAACAGCTTTCTTTGCAGTATTATAACCGCGGTTTCGGGCTGCCACTCTCCGCCGTCTATTCTGTATCTGCAAAAATCAAGGGTAAGTGCGTTTACGGTGCTTTCGGACACTTTAAATTCACGGTTTATGCTTATACACTCTGTTTTTCTGTTGTCCGACTTTTCTGGTCTTACCGTTTCGGACGAGATAAGCATAAAGCTTGCATAGGGAGCAAATGTCAGTTTGCCGTCCGTTTCCGTCGCTTTTTCGGTTATTACATCATAAAGGTAAACTTTATCATTTGTATTTACCGTTACGCTCTGCTCTTCGTCGGAAAGGTTTACAAGGTAATAAATTATGTCCCCGTTATCCGTTATGCGCTTTGTATATTGTATATTTTTGTTTTCTTTTCCGTCGGTTGTAATGTTCGCAAAGCCATACTCTTTTTTTATGGCGTTAAGGTCTGCTTTTTCGGCTTTAAGGTATTTTAAGCGTTCGTCCTTTGCTCCGTTTACAAGGCTCGGCATTTCACCGGCAAAGTAAAGCTTACCGCCGTTTCGTGAAAATTCGGTCAATAGCTTTAACGTGCTTTCCGTTATTGACTGCATATTCGGCATTATTACCGTGCTGTATTCGCATTTTCCTATAACAAGCTTATCATTTTTTACACTGCCAAAATGCTCCATGATGCTCTCATCGCCGTAATGGTAAAGCATATGATTGCCGCTCAGCTCATTTGTGATATTCTCAAAACGGCTTTGCAGTTCGTTTATTTTTTCTGTGTTCTTCGGGTTATGCTTTATATATGCGGTCTGCAGAGGTTCAATAAGCAGTATCGGCGCTTCTTCTAAGCCCGTATCAAGCAATGTTCCTGTTTTGCAGATAAATTCCGCAAAGGGCTTATACGCCTCTTTAAACCACGGCAGCTGATAAAAAACCGACGCAGGATAATCTCTTTTCCGTTCTCCGCGTAAAGAATACCCCTCAAGGTGAGGACAGAGCGAGGTTACGCCGTTTACCATCTGCCACTGCATTATCCATTTAAGTTCGTTTAGGGAAACATCCCAGCCGCAGAGTGCAAAGGACTCCGTAAGCGTTTTCCTGCCGAGCTGTCTTGCGACGCTGCCCAACTGTTTAGGTATAAAGGGTGTGCTTATTTTTCTGCCGAGCCAGTCTATACCCGGTTCATGGAAATATTCATAGCACGCCATTACGCCGCCCGTGGTGCCAAGCTGCGAGCCAAAGGTATCCTCCGCCATCATATGCCCCGTAAGGCGGCAGTTATGCTCTGTGCACCAGTCGTACATCTGCTTGATAAACGAGGTTCTGAACTGTCTTGCCGCCATATTGTAAAAATCTGAACGAAATTTCTCCGCGCCGTCAAAATCAAAGTATAAAAACGGAAGATTATCAGTAATGGAATATCCGTATTCCTTTAAAAACAGTTCGGGAAAAAGAGTTGACCACGGCGTAGCGCCGTTGCCGTACTGCGGCTCGTCGGTAAAAAAGCCCTTCAGCGATTTACCGAATCTATCGCCGAAACGCTTGTAATACTTTTCGTGCGTTTCGTTTATAAAGCACTTAATTGCAGCCGGATTAAACGTATCTATGTAGTACGGGTTTACAATGTAATACACCGCAAAGCAGCCGTCCTCTGCCGAGCTTATTCTTTCAAAGCCGTTTTCGTTCACCCTGTAAAGACCGATTAGATTTTTGGGCAGCATATCGCCTTTATTAAGAATTGCTGTTTCAAGCTTTTTCTGCTGAAAATCCACGCTCTTTTTCGGAACGATACCATTTGCAAAACCACTCGGCCAACCGTTTTCGTCATACGCCCAGGCTTCCATACCAAGCTCGTCGGCTTTATCCATACACGCCTTTATGCAGTCAAACCAATCTTCCCCCATATATTCGGTCTTAAGTCCGCCACGAGCGTGCATAAAAAAGCCCTCTATGCTGCTTTCCTTCATAAGCTCTATCTGCCTTACAAGCTCTTCTTTTTCCAGTCTGTCGTTCCAGCTCCAAAAGGGTTTTATCTTGTTTTTTTCCATATGATCTTAACCCCTTACTTATTTGTTTTCATATTAAATCTTAATATTCGGGTTTATCGGTAAATTCGATCTCCGGATTGCCGTTAAGTCCGTCGCTTTCAAAAACGACGACCTCGTTTTCCCCTTTTTTGATAAGCGAACGGGGAACATAAAGTGTTTTTTGCGGTCCTATTTCCCAGTATCTTCCGAGATTAAAGCCGTTAAGCATTACAAAACCCTTTTTGAAATTATCGGTTCTTAAGAATGTATCATCCGAAGCGTCGGCAAAAAATGTGCCTTTATAAAACGCCGGAGCCTTAAAGCTTGCTTCGGAGCTGAATTTAAGCGCGGATAAATCAGTCATCGGCAAAGGGTATACCTCCCACGAAAAGTGGATTTTATTGCCAAGCAGAACTCTGCCCGGGAGTCCCTTTTTGCGCATCATTTTATCGCCGAAGTTTGCTCTGCCCATATTTTCCGCAAGCACCGTGAGCCTGTCGCCCGCCCTTGCGGTTATATTAACCGTAAGCGAATCGTTGATATAGGCAATGCCCTGTAATTCGTTATTTACAAGCACCTGCGCGCGGTCGCCGAGCTCTGCGAATGTAAGCGGTGTGTCCGTATAATCGCGGTTTAAAACGGTAGTGTAGGCTATATAGCCGTAGCCCGTGCCGTAATGCTCCATAGCGCGCGGCACATCGCTGTGTATCGGATGCGACAGCACATCCAAATTTTCAAGTAATCCGGCTTCCGCAATAAGCGGCACTTTGCCGTAGGCGCGTTTTTTGCGGTTTTTCGGCACTTCGGGCGGAGTTATACCCGTCACTTCTTTAATAA
>ERZ827498.565-NODE-565-length-48117-cov-25.392347_pt1 | contig 48117 bp, 41 predicted proteins | sample MGYA00519865_ERZ827498 | MGnify/ENA primary metagenome ERZ827498 (study PRJEB31778, sample SAMEA3449328) | human gut metagenome | biome: human gut; feature: human-associated habitat; material: faeces | place: United Kingdom | collected 2010/2012 ...
CACGATAAATGCAACCTTTTCGTACTGTTGCATTTACTTTGAGAATTTACGTTTTTAACCTTTCCCGCTTCCGATACACCATGTATCGGCGGTGAATTTTTTAATTTTATTGTTGCGGTTATACGGAATTTATGTTATATTAATAATACTAAATAAATCGGGTGATCAGATGAAATTGGTGATGAGCATCGTTTATGTTGCCGTATTAGGCGTTCTTGCTCATTATATAGGCGAATCCCTGCCTCGCAGCCGTTTCAGTGAAACAGGCTTTTTTTATCGCGCCCGCGACTGGGAAAACGGCGGTGCGGTTTACGAAAAAATCGGAATCAGGAAATGGAAGACACGCCTGCCCGATATGAGCCGCATCATGCGGGATATGCTGCCGAAGCGCGTTACATACGACGCCACAAGCGAAAGCCTCACCGCGCTTATAAGAGAAACCTGCGTTGCGGAATTTATTCATTGCTGGCTCTGCGTTTTCTCTTTCGGCATCTACCTCATTTGGAAAAACTATATCGGAATTATTTTAATGTTCGTATTTATATTCTGCAATATTCCGTTTATTCTTATCCAGCGGTATAACAGACCGCATCTTATAAAGCTGCGTGACAGAATGTTAAGGAGAGAAATAAAGAAACAATGCGATTGCTGATATTATCCTGCAACACCGGCGAAGGGCATAACTCCGCCGCCAAAGCGATAAGAGAGTATTTTCTTTCGAATAATGACGAATGCGATATAAAGGACGCGCTTGCCTTTTGGTCGCCCGAAAAATCCAAGCTGATAAGCAAGGGGCATGTTCTGATATACAGAAAATTCCCGAAGCTTTTCGGCGTAAGCTACCGTTTTGAGGAAAATCATCCCCCGAAGGACGGAGATGAATCCCTTATTTACGAGCTTGTGATTAAGGGCTGCAATTCGCTTTATGAATTTTTGCAGACCGAAAAATACGACGCAGTGGTCTGCACCCATGTCTTCTCGGCAATGATGATGACCGAGCTTAAAAAAAGGCGTAAAATAAATATCCGCTCATATTTCGTCGCAACCGATTACACCTGCTCGCCGGGCGTTAACCAAACCGCTATGGACGCATATTTTATTCCGCACAAAAAGCTTATTAAGGAATTTGCCGATAACGGTCTGCCTATGTCGCGCATAATCCCTTCGGGCATTCCGGTACGACGCGATTTTTATAATAAAACAGAGCCGCAAAAGGCAAAACGCACCCTTTCGCTTCCGCAGGATAAGCGCGTTGCGCTTTTAATGTGCGGCAGCATGGGCTGCGGCCCCATTAAGGATTTAGCCGAGCTTTTGCCGCAACAGCTGCCCGAGGACGCGTTGCTTGTGATCATCTGCGGTAATAATGTAAAGCTTTACCGCTCGCTTACAAAATATTCCCTGCCCGAAAATGTGCGGGTAATCGGCTTTACAAGCCGCATGCCGCTTTATATGGATGCTGCAGAGCTGATTTTAACAAAGCCGGGGGGACTGAGCACCACCGAGGCGGCGGTCAAGGGGCTGCCCATGATATTTATTGACGCCGTTCCCGGCTGCGAAACGCGGAATATAGAATTCTTCATTTCCAACGGCTGTGCGGATATGCGCGAGGGAGCCATTAAGCTGTGCGATGCGGTTTGCGATTATCTCGAAATCCCGTCAAAGCTCCACAAAATGTCGCAAACGCTCAAGGACGAATTTTCCGGCTGTGCTGCCGAAATCATCAGAGAACATATAGTTAAGGATGCAGACTGTGTATATGGTAGACTATAGAAAATTACGACCGGGCAATTTAAATTCCCCGGAATTCAAGCACCTGCTTTTGCTGCTTTACTGGCCGATTTACGGCGCGGTATTTTGGCTGCTCGAGCGCGGGCTTTCGCTCAACTATCACGCCGTGGAGGCGGACCTTGACGCAAAAATTCCGTTTTGTGAATTTTTTGTTTTTCCGTATTATTTTTGGTTTGTCTTTTTGGTGGGGATACATCTTTACACCTTGTTTTTTGACATTCCCGCCTTTAAAAAGCTGATGTATTTTATCATTATAACCTACACAATTACCACCGTTATATATATTTTTTACCCCACAAAGCAGGAGCTTCGCCCGACCGAATTTGTTCGGGATAATTTCTGTGTGGATATTGTTAAGGCACTGTATAATTTTGATACAAATACAAATGTCTGCCCTTCGCTGCATGTTATAGGCTCGTTTGCGGTTTATTTCACCACCCTTTACTGCAAGCCCCTGCGAACTCCCCTGTGGCAGACCGTCCTTATTATTTTAACGGTGCTTATAAGCATTTCCACCGTCTTTTTAAAGCAGCACTCTATAATTGATATTATAGCGGCTTTGGCGGTATGCACCGCAGCCTTCCCATTTGCATATATTCTGCCCGACCGCATTAAAAAACGCAAGCCCGCCGAGGAAACCGCCTGACCGGAGAAAATAATGGATTTTATAAATTTAAGAAAAGAAGTTATAAAAAAATATTTTACACATATGAACGATATGCAGTTCGAGGCGGTCACAACCGTTAACGGCCCGCTTTTGATACTTGCGGGCGCGGGCAGCGGAAAAACCACCGTGCTTGTCAACCGAATTGCAAATCTCGTAAAATTCGGGGACGGATACAGAAGCACCTACTGCCCCACCGTTACCGAGGATGATATTAAAGCGGGCGAGGACTATTTAAACGGCGTTACGGATTTTGTTCCGGACGGCGTTTTTTCGGTGCGACAGGTTCGCCCGTGGCAGATTTTAGCCATCACCTTTACAAACAAGGCAGCGGGTGAGCTAAAGGAGCGAATAGCCGCGCGCTTGGGTGAAGACGCAAGCGATATATGGGCAGGCACCTTTCACTCGATCTGCGGCAGAATTTTAAGGCGCTATGCCGAAAGCATAGGCTATACCTCGCATTTTACCATATACGATACCGACGACCAGCGCCGCTTAATGAAACAAATTATGAAAGCGCACGAAATTGACGAAAAGTTTTTACCGCCCAAACGCGTGCTTTCCGCAATATCCGACGCTAAGGAAAAGCTTATCTCCCCTGCTGAATACAAAGCGCAGGCGGGCGACGATTTACGCCTTAAAACCGTAGCCGAGCTTTACAGAATATATCAAAAGCGGCTGATGGAAGCCGACGCTATGGATTTTGACGATATGATATTCAACACCGTGCGGCTTTTGCAGACCGATAGTGATGCGCTCAGCTACTGCGCGGGCAAATTTCGCTATGTAATGGTGGATGAATACCAGGATACAAACCACGCGCAGTACGAGCTTGTAAGGCTATTGTCATCGGGCGAAAACAATATCTGTGTTGTGGGAGACGATGACCAGAGCATTTACCGTTTCCGCGGTGCTACTATTGAAAACATACTGAATTTTGAGGATGAATACGGGAATGCCCGCGTTATCCGTCTTGAGCAGAACTACCGCTCCACCTCAAATATATTAGATGCCGCAAACGCGGTTATAAAAAATAACCGCGGCAGAAAGGGCAAGACCCTTTGGACAGATAACGGCACAGGCGAAAAAATAAGCGTATTCACAGCAGATGACGAACGCGGAGAAGCAAGATACATAGCCGACCGTATTCTTGAAAATGTGAAAAACGGCGCCAAATTTTCCGATCATGCCGTGCTTTACAGAATGAACGCGCAATCGGGTTCTGTTGAAAATGTTTTTGCCCGCAGCGGCATTGCCTACCGCGTTATAGGCGGTCTGCGCTTCTTTGACCGTAAGGAAATTAAGGATGTAATCGCCTATTTGCAGCTTGTAAACAATAATAACGACGATTTACGCCTGCGCAGAATTATAAACGAGCCGAAGCGCGGAATAGGCGAGACGACCATGTCAAACGCCGCACAAATAGCGGCAGAGCTCGGCATATCTCTTTTTGAGGTTATAAAACGGGCGGATGAATTCGCCGCCTTGTCCCGCGCCGCGGTGCGGCTACGCAGCTTTTGCGATATTATTGACGAGCTCACCGAAATGTCGGCGGATATTTCGGTATCGGAGCTGCTTGCCGAGATTCTTGAAAAAACAGGGTACCGCCAATATTTGACCGAAAGCGGCGAAGAACCCGAAAAGCAGGAGGAACGGCTGCAAAACGTGGCGGAGTTTGCCTCTACAATAGCCCAGTATGAGCAGGACGCGCAAGAGCCGAGCCTTTCGGATTTCCTTGAGCAGACCGCACTTGTAAGCGATATCGATTCGCTTGATGAGTCGGAAGACCGCGTAGTGCTTATGACTATACATTCCGCAAAGGGTCTTGAATTTAACAATGTTTTCCTTATAGGTATGGAGGAAGGCATTTTCCCCGGCAATCAGTCGATTTATTCGGGAGCAGAGGAAATGGAGGAGGAGCGCCGCCTTGCATATGTTGCGATTACCCGCGCAAAGAAGACCCTTACCGTCACAAACGCCTATATGCGTATGCTTTTCGGTTCTACCAACCGCAATATGCCATCCCGCTTTTTAAAGGAGATTCCCGAGGAGCTTTGCAGCTTTGAGGGATACAGACATTCGTCCGTAAAACCGTCCTACGATACCGTACACAAATCATATTTGGATAAAAGCCCCTATTCCCCGCCCTCTCCCGCACCCAAAGCCGACGCTGTGAAATATGCGGCGGGTCAGAAGGTCTCACATAAGGTTTTTGGCGAGGGGCTTATACTTTCCGTAAAGCCTATGGGCGGCGATATGCTGCTTGAGGTGGCATTTAACACTGTGGGCACAAAAAAACTTATGGCGGCATATGCCAAATTAACAGTTTTGTAATTAAATCTTCATTTTTTAGCGGTATAGTATAGGTAAAGGATGTGTTTATAATGACAGCGTCAAGCTCGGTCGTTAAGCTGACCGCACGGACGGCACTTAAAAACAATTGGCTAAAGGCAATTGCCGCCTGTATGTCGGTCATCTCCGTATTTATAATAATTTCCGGCATAGCGTCGCTCGTAAGCTTTGTGGGCGGCGATATTGCCGCGTATATCTGCGAGGCTGTTCTCGGCTTTTTGCTGCTTTTGCCGCTTTGCCACGGGCTCATAAGATTTTTTTGGCGCCTGCTCTTCGGAGCGGCCGACAGCCCGCTCTCGGTATTTTACTTTTTCTCGGGCAAGGCAGAATATCTCCGCGCAATGCATATTATAACCGCGCTCTGCCTGCGGCTGGTGTTCTTCGGTATAATTCTTTATATCCCCGCACTTATAGTCGATATATTCGGCGGAGTCAAAATTTACGATCTGCTTGATATTCCGATACCGCTTTGGACTTCAAACCTTTATTATCTCTCGCTTTTCTTAAAAACCGTTGCGACGGTGCTGCTTTTCTTTGTTATGCTGCGGTATTACGCAGCTCCAATCCTCTCGGTTGCCGATGAGGATATGGATGCCGCCGAGGCGGTGCATATGTCCTCGGTGATATATAAAAGAACTATGCTTGATTTTATATATTTGTTTTTCAGCTTCTTAGGCTGGCTCCTGCTTTCCCTTACCGTAATACCGATTATTTTTGTCATGCCGTATTTCATAGCTTCGGTTTGCGTTCATACGCGCTTCGCCGTTGCGGAATACAATTCGTTTGAAGAGCTTAAAAGGAATTCCGATATCCCGAAATATGTAACCGGCGCATAAAAAACCTTGGGCGGAAATGCCGCTCGCTCGAAAACCACGGCGTTACCGCCGCAAATACAAATTTTAGGTTTATCAAAAGACTGAAATTCCCCTGCAAAATAGCTGCAGGGGAATCTTTTATGCTCTTAATTTTTCAAGCTCGGAAAGCATCATATCGTGTATTTTATCGCCCAGCTCCACAGTGTGCATGTCCTTATAATCCTCATACGGAATAACCTCAAGCACATTGAGCTTTATTTCGGTTCTACGCCAAAAAAGCTCTTTGGGTATTGAGCGGGTATTATTTATCACGCAGACCGCAATGGGCGCCTCGGCACGGTAAGCCACCTTGAACGCGCCGTTTCTGAAAGGCAGCAGCTCACAGGTTTTGCTTGTGTACCCCTCGGGGAAAAGACCAACCGATACCTTGCCCGATTTTAAAAGGCGGGAAGCCTCAATAATAGTTTTAGCCGCCGCACGGTCGTTTTCGCGGTCGATAGGCAGGCAATAAAGCCTGTGCATTGCCTTTGCTATAAATGGCATATCCTTATAAATATCCTTTTTGCCTATAAATCCGATTTCAGCGCTCGGAAATGCGGAAAGCAGCATTACGGGATCTAAATCGTGCTGGTGATTGCAGACAAAGAGCATTCGTGCGCCCTCGGGCACCTTTTCCGCACCCTCGGTTTTAACGGTTACCCTTGCAAGCTTTAAAAGCATTGGTATTGTTATGTTCGCAAGCACCCTGAACGCCTTTGTGCCGCGCGGCGGCTTATTAACATTCGCTGTAGCAATCCAAATACAGGTAACAATAAGGTGCAGAATAACAAACCCGAAAAAGAAGGCGATAAACAGCACCGGCACCAGCCACCACGAGTAGGGCTGCCGCAAAATCTCAAAAAAATTATTAAGTACAGGTATAAGCGCCGCGCTTAATACTAAGTATAAATAAAACATATTGCCGCTCCTAATTCTGTTTTCTTACGATTTTATATTCGTCATAAAAATCATAATACGGACAATTATAGGTCTGTGAGGTTAAAAAACGCTGCATTTCGTCCTCATCCAGCTCCATATCACAGTACATTATGTCGCTCTCGGGATCGTAAACATAATTAGCGCAGCTTTCACACGCCGTCTTTTTCATTGCCTTTTTCCGTCACCTTTAATTTCAATTCGCTTATGCGGTCAAATATCGCTTTATAACGCCCGTTTTTAAGATTCGGAAACGCCTTGAAAATTCGCCTTTGAACAAAATTTCTTTCAAGCATTGCCGAAAGCTCTTTTTTCTTCTTTTCATATTCTGCCTTTAATTCTTCAAACCGCGGCTTGTTTTCCTCGGCTAAGGCCTCTCCCTTTTCTTTAGCGGCTATTGTGGTATCGCTTATGTTCTCGCCGATTTTGTCCGACACCGCGCGCAGCGCCCTTTCCGCCTCCGCCATAGCTTTAAGCTTTTTAGGCAGCTTTACAAGAGCGGTGAGCGTTACAGTAAAGTCGGCAATAAACGCCGCCGAAAATACCGCAAGCAATATAACACCCAAAACAAACGGCGTTTTTTCAATAAGCATATAAATAAAGCGATGTATCGCGCCTATTATAAACGATGCCGCCAAGCCCCACAGAATAGTGAATTTAAGGCAGACATAGCCCTTTATATTAAAAGGCATATCCGAATAATCCCACCATTTATCGTGGAAAAACCTTTCAAGCACAAAGCCTGTTACAAATTCCAGCGCGGTGGTAAGCAATGCGGAGCCCAAAAACAGCAGCAGCGGTCTGTCCCGAAGATTCCAAAGACAAAGCACCACTATAAGCATGCCCACGCCGTAAATGGGGCAGACAGGTCCGTTTAAAAAGCCGCGGTTTACAAATTTACCCTTATTAACTGCGGCAAACGCAACCTCGGAGCACCAGCCTAAAAATGCGTAGATTATAAATATCCATACCGCCTGATATATATTCTGAGGCATTTATATTCCCCCTATTCCGTTTTATCCGGCGAAGAGCTCTCGTCAGGCTTTGAGTCCTCCGACGGTGTAACGGCGCTCGAATCGGAGGAGCTGTCCGGATTATCCGGCACGGACGGCTCCGAGCTTGAATTACTCCCGTCAGACGGCAGAGACGATGAAGAATCGGTATCCGATGACGGCTCGGGCACGGTAATCGTATTATCCGAAGATGCAGACGACGAATTCTGCGATGAGCTTGACGACGGTTTTTTTACGGTTGATGAATTTGAAGACGGCCTTTTGACCGAAGAGCCTGTGTACCAGTCGTTTTTCTCAACACCGTTGGCTTCAATATAATCCTCGGGCTTTATATCGTCATAAATAAATGCGTGAATAAGCTTTGAGGCATAGTTTAGATCGTAATAAACGCACGAACCCACGCCGCGTATGCTTTTAGACGGCATCTGATACGAAAAATCGGGTATTCGTGTCTGCTCAAAGGTAGGCGACTGCAAAAGGATATTAACCGCAAGGCTTAAAATTTCGGAATAGGAAAGTGATGTCTCACTGCAGGGCATAAGCGATTTTGCAAGCTTTATATACTGGCTTTTGCCGAGCTTTATTGCCTTATTGAAAAGCTGCTCCATAACATAGCGCTGGCGGTCGGTTCTGCCGTAGTCATCGTTAGTACCATCAATATTGGCGGCGTGGCGAATTCTCGCGTACGCCACTGCCTGAACACCGTTGAGGTGCTGCACGCCTGCCGTTCTGATGTAATATTTGTTTGCGTCCAGCCCCTTGTGCTCACATATTTCGTAAATGCACCCATTAAGGCCGTAGTTTACTCTGTGTCCGTTTTCACGGCCGATAACATCAAGCTCACCCTTTGCAAGCTCTACATCGATTCCGCCGACAGCCTCAATTATATCCGACATACCGTAGAAGTTTACCGTTGCATACTCGGAAATATCAAGCTTAAATATGGTATTGAGCGTTTTAATGGCAAGCTCGGGTCCTCCCTTTGAATAGGCGCTGTTGATTTTGGCATACGTTGTTTTGCCGTTATAGGTTATAGGCACCAGCGTATCCCTCATTACAGACATAAGCTTGACCTTTTTGGTTTCGGTATTAAGGCTCAATATCATTATACTGTCCGAAAGTCCTTTAAATGATTTCGGCTCGCGGGTATCAATGCCGAAAAGCGCAATATTAACTATTTTATCGTTTATAACGCTTTCAAAGCCCAAATCCTCGGGGTTTTTCGTAATATTATTATAGTTGTAGTTAAACACTATCCGCAGAACACCCACGGCAATAGCCACCACCAAAACAAGCGAGGTGACGGTTATCATAGAAACCCGCTGCCACTTTTTACAGCCGCGCCACCATTTGGTAAAGGCGTTGCCGCGCTTTTTCTTGGCGTAGTGCTTTCCGCGCATTTTACTGCTGCTTACAATGTCCTCGTATTCCTTCGCATTTCCTGCCGAAGAGGAAAAAATATCTTCACTTCCAAAATCAAAAAAATCCTTGTTTTCTTCCATATCCACACCTGATTATATCAATTCTTTGTAAATTTCGCTTTTTCTGTATTTTGAAACCTCGGCAGCCTCTTTTGCGGCGGCTGAGGTTGATTTTCCGTCTTTTATAAGCCTTTTTGCCAAATTGACCGCGTCCTCAAAGGAATAACCCGCGGTCTCCTCTTCCTTTTTTCCCTCAATTATTAAAACGAATTCACCGCGCGGCGTGTTTTCACCGTAATACTCCGCCGCTTTTGACAAGGTAGTATTCATAACCGTTTCGTGAATTTTGGTAAGCTCTCTAACAAGGGAAATTTTCCTGTCCCCAAGGTAAGTAAGCATATCGCGGAGCGTTGCGGGTAATTTGTGCGGCGCTTCGTAAAAAATCATAGTCCGTTTTTCGTTCTTTATTTCCTCCAAATGCTTTTTACGGCTTATTTTATTCACCGATAAAAAGCCCTCAAAGCAAAATCTGCCGCTTTCCATACCCGATATTGCAAGGGCGGTTATAAGCGCGCTCGGCCCCGGAACGGACTCGACCGTTATGCCGTTTTCATGTGCCTGCCGCACCAGATCCTCGCCGGGGTCGGATATTGCGGGCATGCCCGCGTCGGATACCAACGCGCAGCTTTCTCCCTTTAAAATGCGCTCAATTATAAGATTTCCTTTTGTGCTTTTGTTATGCTCATAATAAGAGAGCATTTCCTTTTTAATTTCAAAATGATTAAGCAGCTTCAGCGTAACGCGCGTGTCCTCGGCAGCGATAAAATCCGCCTGCCCCAGTATTCGCACGGCGCGTGGGCTGAAATCCTCCAAATTCCCTATCGGCGTACCGACAACATAAAGTTTTCCGCTCATTATTATAAGTACGCCTCCTTATACGGTCCGTAAATTCTTATCATTTCGGGCGAGTATTCGCCGTTTTCGTAAACATACAGCGTGGGCTCTATGCGCAGCCCCGTGTTTCCGCATTTTCGCCCCTCTATCAGTATCAGCCACGGTTCTTCGCCCACCTTTTTGCAGACAAGCCGCAGGCGCTTGGGCTCTAATTTGTTTGCGCGCATTATCGCCGTTATTTCGGCGAGCCTTTCAGGGCGCTGGCACATACAAAGCCTGCCCGAGGTTTGCAGCAGCCTTGCCGATACCGAAATTATATCGCTCAAAGTGCAGGCAACCTCGTGCCGCGCCGCGGCGCAAACGCCGTCGGGGTTTTTAAGCCCCGCACCCGGCGCTTTGTAGGGCGGGTTGCAGGTGATTAGCGTATGACACCCGAAATCCACCCTACCCTTTAAATCGTTAAGGTCGGCGTTTAGGGCGGTAAACCTGTAGGCGCCGTTTTCCTCGGCGGTTTTTGCGGCAAGCCCTATTGCCTCTGCACTTATATCAACCCCCACGGCGGTTTTTAAATTACCGTCGCGCAGCATTAAAAACGGAATTATTCCGCACCCCGTGCCGAGGTCTATAAGCCTGTCCGCCTTTTTGGCATTAGCAAAATCGGCAAGCAAAACCGCGTCCGTGCCGAAGGTATGGTGCTTTGATACATTTATGAAAAAACCGTTTCCCAGCGGCTCTTTTTTTATTATACTCTCGTCCATTTAACGCCCTGCGGTGTGTCCTCAAGCACAATGCCCATTGCCTTTAATTTATCGCGTATTTCATCGGCGGTTTTAAAGTCCTTTGCCTTTCTTGCCGCCGTGCGCTGCTCTATTAAAGCCTCAATATCACTGTCAAGCGCCTCGGTTTTGCGGTTGTAAACAAGCCCCAAAACGCCCGTTAATTGGTCAAACATATCGGCGCAGGCTTCAAGCGCCGTTTTGCCCGCTCCCTCGGCTATAAGGGTATTGATATCGCGCACAAGCATAAATATCGCAGCAAGCGCGTCGGCGGTGTTAAGGTCGTCGTCCATAGCGGCAATAAATTCCTGCTTGCGTTTCTCTATGAATTCGGGCGCTTCACCGCCGTCTTTTGCGTTTTTCAGCGCAAAATCAATATTATCGCGGCAGGTGTAAAGCCTTTCAAGCGAGTTTTTCGCCTGCTCTATTACTTCATAAGAATAGTTTATGGGGCTTCTGTACTGGCAGGAAACCATCATATAGCGTATCGGCTCATAGCCGTATTTTTCGGCGACATCGCGCACGGTAAAGAAATTGCCGAGCGACTTTGACATTTTGTGGTTATCCACATTTATAAAGCCGTTGTGCATCCAGTAGTGCGCAAATTCGCAGCCGTTTGCAGCCTCTGACTGCGCAATTTCGTTTTCGTGATGCGGGAAAATAAGATCAAGCCCGCCGCAGTGAATATCAATTGTCTTACCGAGATAGCGGCACGCCATAGCCGAGCACTCAATGTGCCAGCCGGGTCTGCCCTTACCCCAAGGTGAATCCCAATAGGGCTCGCCGGGCTTAGCGCCCTTCCACAGGCAGAAATCCATGGGATCCTCCTTAATCTCGGTAACATCTATTCTCGCACCCGCCTCAAGGTCTTCAAGCGGCTGATGCGAAAGCTTGCCGTAGCCCGAAAACTTTTTAGCGCGGTAGTAAACGTCCCCGCCCGACTGATACGCATAACCCTTTTCCACAAGCGCCGAAATAATGCTCTGTATCTGCTCGATATTTTCGGTAGCGCGCGGATTAACCGTAGCGTGCTTTACATTAAGCCCATCGGCGTCAGTCCAAAATTCCTTTATATAGCGCTCGGCAATTTCGGGCACGGTGGAGCCTTCCTCATTCGCGCGCTTTATAAGCTTATCGTCAATATCGGTAAAATTCTGAACAAAGCTTACCTTATAACCTCTCCACTCAAAATAGCGGCGCAAAACGTCAAAAACGCAAAGCGGGCGCGCGTTGCCTATGTGAATGTAGTTATAAACCGTAGGTCCGCAGGCGTAAATTTTAACCTCGCCCTCGGTTATCGGCTTAAATTCATCCTTTTCCCTTGTAAGGGTGTTAAATATCCTCATTGGTTTCCTCTCCCGGTATATTATCTGTTTTCAAGCGAATGAAGGTAATCTATACATATCTTCGCCTCGGTAATACCATCGGGGTTACAGGTTTCGCTTTCAACCACCATATGAATATTGTTTTTAACCGCATAATCGTAAACCGCCGCAACCGGTGCCTCGCCCTTTCCGAGCGGTGTGCCGTGACCGTCTGCCGAGCCGTCCTTAATATGTATGCAGGCAAGCCTGTCGCCCACCCTGTCAAGCAGGGCTATCGGGTTCTTCATACCCACAAATGCCCAGTAGGTATCCACTTCAAGCTTTAAATCGGTGCGGTAGAGCAGCTGCTCATATATTAAAGAGCCGTCTGCATTAAGCTTAAATTCGTGGGCGTGATTATGGTAAGCAAGCGTTATGCCGTCCTGTGCCAAACGCTTTGAAATTTCAGAGGCTTTCTTTACAAAATCATCCAATTTTTCCTGCGAACCTAAATCATATCCCGGAATAATATAAAGCTTATTGCCTATCGCCTTGTGAAAAGCCACGGTTTCATCATAATTATTTACAAGGTCGTCAAACCCCGAATGTGTGCTTGATACCCGCAGGTTATTCTCACGCAGCATTTCGTTTACTTCATCCGCGCTGTGCCCGAAAAAGCCCGCAAATTCAACCGATGAATAACCGAGCTCCGCCACGCGTTTTACCGCCGCCGAAAGATCCTTTTCCGCTAAATCGCGCACGCTGTAAAGCTGTATACCGTAATCCATTTTTATCACCTTTTTATATTTTATTTTTCTTCAAGAGCCTTTTCAAGCTCTGAAATGCGTTTTTCAAGACATTCCATCTTCTGCTTAACCGGGTCGGGAATGTGAATCTGGTCGAGGCTTGCACAGCCTATCTTTTTGCCGTCCTGGCGGACTATTCTTGCCGGCACGCCCACAACAGTACAGTTCGGCGGCACCTCTTCAAGCACGACCGCGCCCGCAGCAACGCGTGAATTGTCACCTATCTTAAAGGGTCCCAACACCTTAGCGCCCGCGCTTATCATAACGTTGTTCCCCACGGTTGGGTGGCGCTTGCCCGTGTCCTTGCCCGTGCCGCCTAAAGTCACGCCCTGGTAAATCAGCACATCGTCCCCTATTTCGGCGGTTTCGCCTATTACTATGCCCGTTCCGTGGTCTATAACCAGTCTTCTGCCTATTTTAGCGCCCGGGTGAATTTCAATGCCGGTTTTTCTTACCGCCCGCTGCGATACATAGCGCGCTAAGAAAAGCCACCCGTGGGTGTAGTAAAAATGCGCTCTGCGGTACATTCTTATAGCCTTTACGCCGGGGTAAAGCAGCAAAATTTCCAAAAAGCTGCGCGCGGCGGGGTCACGCTCCTTAACCGCACGAACATCCTCTCTTATTCTGTCAAACAAACGAAAGCCCCCTATTTGGTAGGATCAATATACGCTTTACTGTCAAGCAGATATATGATACCCGATATAATACATAATACTGCGGATATCCAGAAAAGTATACTGATAATTATATCGCACCCGGTAACAAATGCCGCGTTGCCGGCGTGAAAATCGATTATAAGCGCATATGCTGCCAGCGCAAATATTATACCGACCATCTGGCTTACCGTTTTGCACTTGCCCCATATATTCGCCGCTATTACCTTGCCGCCGCTTGATACCACAACTAATCGGAGCGAGGAAATTAAAAATTCCCTGAATAAAACTATAAAGGCAATCCATGTGACCTGCCAGCCTATATCCATTTTAATAAAGCCCAAAAACGCCGCGGTAGTCAGCATTTTATCGGCAAGCGGGTCTAAAAATTTGCCGAAATCGGTTATCATATTGTATTTGCGCGCCATTTTGCCGTCTATCATATCGGTTAAAGATGCGGCGATAAACAAAATAAGCGCCACGGTGTAGTGGTATGGAAAATCAATCATAAGCGCCGCCATAAAAAACGGTGTTGCTATTATTCTGCCTACAGTCAGCTTATTCGGTGTGTTCATTCTTCAAGCTCCCCCAATAAATCGTAATCAAGCGTATCGTTTACTCTTACCCTTACAAACTCGCCTATAACAAGCGGTCGCGCGGACATAAAGAATATTTTGCCGTCAACCTCGGGCGCGTCGGCGGGCGTTCTGCCGAAATAGCACTTTATATAATCGTCCCAGCCCTCAATCAGCACCTCGGTGACCGTGCCGACCTTTTCCTCGTTTTTCTCGGCGGCAACAGTAAGCTGCATTTCCATAATGTTTTCCATTCTGTCCTGCTTTGTCTGCTCGTCTATCTGGTCGGGGAAGGCAGCCGCCACGGTATCCTCCTCGGCAGAGTAGGTAAAGCAGCCGAGCCTGTCAAACCGCTTTTCCTTAACGAATTGCGCCAGCTCGCAGAACTGCTCATCGGTCTCCCCGGGAAAGCCCGTTATAAGCGTGGTGCGCAGCGTAACGCCCGGCACCTTTGCCCTTATTTTATCAATAAGCGCCGAAAGGCTTTCGTAATCGCCCTTGCGGTTCATCCGCTTTAAAATATCGCCGTTCACATGCTGCAGGGGTATATCAAAATATTTTACAAGTTTTTCTTCACTTGCTACCGTTTCGAGCAGCTCGTCGGTTATTCTGTCGGGGTAGGTGTAAAGGGTCCTTATCCAGTGCAAGCCCTCAATTTTGCAAAGCTCGCTCAGAAGCTCTGCCAACATAGGTTTGCCGTAAATATCCTCGCCGTAGGCGGTAGTGTCCTGTGCTACCACGGTAAGCTCCTTTACGCCGCCCGCAGCCAATTTCTCAGCCTCTTTAACGCAGTCCTCGATAGTTCTGCTTCTCATTCTGCCCCTTATTTTCGGTATTGCGCAGTAGGTGCAGCAGTTATCGCACCCATCGCCTATTTTAAGATATGTGCTGAACGGATAGCCACCCAAAATTCTGTCGCTGTTCAGGTTGAGCTCGTATTTATCTGCAAAAACATTTTCCTTGCTTCCGTTCAGTGCGTCGGTCACTATTTTGGCTATATCGCCGTCCGCGCCTATGCCTACGCAAACATCGACCTCTGGTATTTCCTCGGTAACGTCGTTTTTATAGCGCTCTGCAAGGCAGCCGGTTACGATAAGCGCCTTGCACTTACCCGTCTTTTTATACTCCGCAGCCTCTAAAATATTTTCAATAGCCTCTTTTTTCGCGTCCTCGATAAAGCCGCAGGTGTTAATAATTATCGCGTCTGCTTCTGCCTCGGGCGCGCCTATTTCAAAGCCTGCCGTTTTAAGGGTTGCCAGCATCATTTCCGCGTCAACCTGATTTTTCGGGCATCCGAGCGATACCATACTGATTTTATACATTGCCACACTATTCCTCGCTGTATTCAAGCTCTTCGCTGTATTTTTTAAGCACGTTTCTCACCGCCGAAAAGGAAAAGCCCTTTCTTATAAGCGCGGCGTAAACCTTTTCCGCCCCGTTTTCAAGCTCCAGCTTTCGGGCGTATTTTTTCTCTATAAGGGCGCGTATCTGCGCCTCCTCGTCGGTTTCGGTCTCCGAGACGATTTCCTTTGCCATATCGTAGGAAATACCCTTTTCGTAAAGCTTTCGCACCGTCTCGCGTGGGGATATGTTCGCGTCCTTACACCTTTCGGCAAAGTTTTCCGCAAAGCGGCGGTCGTCAAGCAGACCCACCTCAACAAACCGCGCCACCACCGCGGCGGAGGCTTTTTTACCGAACCCCGCCTCACAGAGCTTTTTGTATAAGCCCTTTTCGGTGCGGTCCGCACGGTCCAAATACCACAGCGCGCGGGATTTTGCCCTGCGGTATTCCGAATCGTATATCAGCTCCCTGAGTCTTTCCTCGGTAATTTCCGTTTCCGGCTTTAGGCAAAAATCCGAGCAGGTTTCGTTATCGAGCAAGACTTCTCTGCCATCTGACAGTATAAGCGCCGTGAGGTGCTTTTTTTGCTTTTTAAAAGCCTCAATAAGCATCAGTCTTCAACCGCTATATCGATATCCACGCTTTTGTGCGGGCGAATGCTTTCGGGCGCCACAGGCTCGATTCCCGGCTCGTCGTCATCCTCGCCGGCTCCGGTAATTTCGGCACCCGCTTTAACTGCCGCAAATATCTTATCCTCAATTTCCTGCGCCATTTCCTTATTTTCCGAAAGCAGCTTCTTAACATTGTCTCTGCCCTGACCGAGCCTTGTCTCACCGTAGTAGAACCATGCGCCGGATTTCTTCAAAACATCGGTTTCAACGCCTACATCCACAAGCTCGCCCACATGGGAAATGCCCGTGCCGTACATAATGTCAAACTCTGCCGTTTTAAAGGGGGGAGCCACCTTGTTCTTAACTATTTTAACCCTGGTGCGGTTGCCTATAACCTCGCTGCCGTCCTTTATCGGCTCGCCCTTGCGCACATCGATGCGCACGCTCGAATAGAACTTGAGCGCGCGGCCGCCGGTTGTTACCTCGGGATTGCCGTAGGTCACGCCTATTTTTTCGCGCAGCTGATTTATGAATATTGCCGCGCAATCGGTTTTTGAAAGCGCGCCTGTCAGCTTGCGCAGCGCCTGCGACATAAGGCGTGCCAACTGACCGACATGGGAATCGCCCATTTCGCCCTCAATTTCCGCCTTGGTAACGAGCGCCGCAACCGAGTCGATAACTATAATGTCAATAGCGCCCGAACGCACAAGCGCCTCGGCAATTTCAAGCGCCTGCTCGCCCGAATCGGGCTGTGATACCAAAAGGCTGTCAATATCAACGCCCAGCTTTTTGGCGTATACGGGGTCAAGCGCGTGCTCAACGTCTATAAACGCGGCGGTGCCGCCCGCCTTTTGCGCCTCTGCCACGCAGTGGAGCGCAACGGTGGTTTTACCCGATGACTCGGGTCCGTATATTTCAACTATTCTGCCCTTGGGTATGCCGCCTATGCCGAGCGCTAGATCAAGGGTAAGCGAACCGGTGTGAATTGAACCGACATTCATTGCGATATTTTCTCCGAGGCGCATGACCGCGCCCTTGCCGAAGTTTTTCTCGATCTGCTCCATAGCGGTTTTAAGCGCTTTTTCCTTGCCCTCCGCCTCTGTCACCTTTACCGGGGCGTGTGATTTACTGTTGTTATTGGATTTCTGTGCCATTTTGTTTCCCTCCGCTTATAAATCTAATTTATTTCTTAATACCGTAAACCGCGCGGCAAATACCGCCGAGATCCTTTTCGGTATTTATTTCCTTAAGTCCCGCATCTTCAAGCAGCGCTTCGACCGCCGCCGCTTCTCCCGCGCCGACTTCAAACGCAAGCATTCCGCCTGCCTTTAAAGCCTTCTTATATTCCGTTATGACAGCTCTGTAAAAATCCAAACCGTCCTCGCCGCCGAAAAGCGCCGTTTCGGGCTCATAATGTACCTCGGGCGATACCGTTTCCATTTCGTTTTTCGGAACATACGGCGGATTGCTCACTATAAGCTCGTATTCCTTGTCGTTCGCCGCTCCGTTTAAAACATCCCCGCAAATAAGGGTTACATTATCGGTCCCGTGCCTTTTTATATTCCTCTCGGCATAGCGCGCAGCCTCGGGGAATTTTTCCACCATCGTGACCGCCGCGTCCGCCTTTTCAAGCGCCAAGGTTATGCCTATGCAGCCGCTTCCCGCGCATAAATCGAGCACCGCGGGGCTTTCGGAATTTTTTAAATACTTTAAGCATACCCCAACCAGCGTTTCGGTATCGGCTCTCGGTACAAGCACCCCCGGACCTACAAAGAACTCCCTGCCGTAAAATGCCCATTCGCCGAATATGTACTGCAGCGGATATCTTATAGCCCGCTGCTTTATTATTGCAGTGAGATTATTGCTTTGAAACTCGGTAAGCCGGTTTGTGTAATTCATAAGAATTTCAGAATTTGAAAAGCCGGTAATATGCTTTATTATCTGCTTTGCTTCAAAAACATAATCCTCGATTCCCGCCGCTTCAAGCTCTTTTTTTGTCTTATTGTACGCCTCAAAAATGTTCATTCGGCATTTTCATCCGTTTCGTTAGTTTCTTCCTCTTTCGGTCTTTCAACATCGGGCACGGCGGGCTCGCAGGCTTTTATTGCCGCTATAGCCACCTCTATCATGTCGTCCTCGGGCTCCTTTGTGGTGATTCTCTGCAGCCACAGTCCCGGGGCGGAAATTATGCGGGTGAGCAGATTATCATACCTTCCGCAAACCCTTAAAACCTCAAAGCCCGCGCCGCAAACTATGGGTATCAGCAAAATTTTAACAATCACCCAAACCCACGCAAGGTTGTAGACCTCGGGGAAAATAAGCTGAATAACGGTTGAAAATATAATACTTATTAAAATCATAAGTATCATAAACGAGGTGCCGCACCTCGGATGAAAGCGGCGCTGAATGCGTACATTTTCCACTGTCAGCGGCAATCCGCTTTCGTAGCAAAAAATGGTCTTGTGCTCCGCACCGTGGTACATAAATACCCGCTTAATATCCTTCATAAAGGATACCGCCCACACATATATAACAAATATCGTCAGCTTTATCAGCTGCTCTATGCTTGACCGCGCAACCGGGCTGAAATCGGTCTTGAAAAGCACACTCAGACCCGATACGGCAAGCCGCGGCAGCAGCATAAACAATATTACCGCCAGTGCTACGCCGAGTACCGAGGCTATAGCCATTATAACACTCATCAGCGCACCGCTGCTTTTTTTCTCTTTTTCCTTTTCTTTTTCATCCTCAAGGTCTGTCATACCCGATTTATCGGCGGATATCATCATAGCCTTGTAGCCCTGGATCATGGATTCCAAAAATCCCGCGATTCCCCTTAATATCGGCAGCTTTAAAATCGGCACGCGCTCCCTGACGCTTTTGCCGTTCAAATAGGTTATGTCGATGTTCTTATCGGGACATCTTACGGCAAGCGCGGTTTTTTCGGGGCTTTTCATCATAATTCCCTCAATGAGCGCCTGACCGCCTATCGCCGTATATTTAGCTTTAGCCATTAGTTTCTCCCTTTTCGTTATCAGCGTCGGTCTCCTCCGCTTCCGTTTCCTGCTCATACAGCGGCAGAACTATTGTAACCGTAGTCCCGACGCCCTCTGTGCTTTCAAGGAACAGAAGACCCTTATGCTGCTTTATTATTTCATCCGCCACCGCAAGCCCGATACCTGAGCCGCGGACGGTTTTGTTTGCCTTGTAGAATTTTTCCTTTACCCTGTCAATATCCTGCGCGGGTATGCCCACGCCGGTATCCTTAACGGTTATTCTCGCGCAGCCCTCTTCCGCCGTTTGGTCGACCAGCACCTGCCCGCCCTTTTCGGTGTATTTGACCGCATTGTCTATTATATTGATGAACACCTGCTTAAGCCTGTTCGGGTCGCCGAGCACAAAAGCGTCATCCGCGGGGCGGGTGAAAATAAGCTCGATTCCCTGCTGACGCGCAAGCTCTATGTACATATCCACCGATTCCGAAAGAATCTGCGAAACATCAAGCTGCTGTGACACGACCGACAGCCTTCCCGTTTCCATTCTCGAAAAATCGAGCAGCTCTTCAACCAATCCCGATAATCTGTCCGCCTCCGACAGCACAACATCCAGCCCGCGTTTTACAAGCGCTTCGTCCGTTCCGAGGGACATTTTAGCCGTTTCACCCCAGCCTCTTATTGCGGTAAGCGGAGTCCTGAGCTCATGTGAAACCGACGAAATAAAATCGTTTTTAAGATTTTCCGCCTGATCAAGCTCGGACGCCATATAATTTATGGTATCGCAAAGCTCGCCTATTTCATCGTTCTTTTTTATCTCGATTCGGGAATTAAAATCCCCCATTGCAATCTTTCTGGCGATATTGCTTACATCCCTTATGGGTCTCACAATCGAGCTTATGAAAAACAGACCCGAAAAGGCGCAGAAGGCAAGCACCAAAAGCGCCGCAGCAGCCAGCATTAAAATAATCCATGCGACCATTTTATCCGCATTTTCAAGCGAAGTTATCCAGCGGTATGCACCGAGTCTCCTGCCGGACGAATCAAAAATCACGGTGGTTGACGCCAGCACCTTTTCACCCGAGGCGGTCTTTATTTTCGCAGCCGCGGTTTCACCTGTCTTGATTGCCTTTTCATAATCCGGCATACGCTGCTCGGTCGGCTGAAAGCCTGTCGTGGAGACCACAATATTATCGTTGCGGTCTATAACCTGCACCTCAAGCTTGTTTTTGTAGGCAAAGCTGCCCGCAAGCTCAACCGCGTTTTCCTTAAACGCCGTTTTTGAAGAATTTGAAAGCGAATTGAATTCATAGGTCAAATCGTTTGCCAGCGTTTTGATCCGCTCGGTGTAAATGCTGCTGTAAATCACCGAAAAGGAAATCACCGCCGTGCAGACAATAACCGCAACTATAAGAAATATGTTGAAAAACCATCTTACGGCAATGCTTTTGAATTTAATTTCAAGCTGCAAGGGGTTTGCTCCTTTCCGTTAATTTTAAAGCTTTTTTATTTTGTGTTCCACTTATAGCCCATGCCCCAAACCGTTACCAAATGCCGCGGCTGAGAGGGGTCGTCCTCTACCTTCATACGCAGTCTTCTTATATTGACATCGACGATCTTTTCCTCGCCGAAATAATTCGAGCCCCACACCTTTTCGAGAATGTCAGTGCGGTCAAGCGCGGTATCGGGATTATTGAAGAAATATTCTATCATTTGGAATTCAACCTGCGTAAGCTCTATGTTCTTGCCGTTTTTTAAGAGCGTTCTGCGGCGCAGATTCAAAACAAACTCTCCGAGGGTTATATCGTCCACCGGTGCCGCCGCCTTCGGAGTATGCATTTCAACCCGTCTGTAAAGCGAATCGACGCGTGCCAAAAGCTCCGTAGGGCTGAAGGGCTTTGTTATGTAATCGTCCGCACCAAGCATTAGCCCGCTTATTTTATCCATTTCCTGCGTGCGTGCCGTCAGCATTATTATGCCGAGCGTTTCGCTGCGCTTGCGCAGTTCCTTACAAAGAGTAAAGCCATCCATTCCCGGCATTGAAATATCGAGCAGGGCAATATCAAAGCCCTCTGCGTCACTGTCATATATCTCAAGCGCCTCTTCGCCCGAGCCTGCCTCAACCACCGTGTAGCCTACCCTTTTCAGGTTTATCGCTTCAAACTCGCGTATTGCCGTTTCGTCCTCAACGATCATTATGCGTTTCATTCTATCTCCGTCCCTTTAAGCATGATATGTTATGTTTCATCAGAGCTAATCAATAAGTCTGAAATTCTGCCTTATTTCCGTGACGGTCATGCCGTTTGCCTCGCCTGCTTCGGAAATGCTGCAAATATAAGAGGAAACGCCGTCATGCGTGATTTCGGAAAAGCCGCGCCCCGCGTACCGTTCATTATCCCAATCGGTCTTTTTAACTGTTTTAATGGTAAAAAGCAGGTCTCCCGCGGCATTGCCGTCGTATCGGTATATCTCTCTCAAATGGCGGTCGGTGTTTTTATAAACCGCCATCCGATCTATAAGCTTTGACGGTACGATATAGTAATATCCGTCATTCGCGTTCATAAGTGCGCTTATCTGCGGGGTCAGCGCTTCTCCGTTATAGGAGCACCAGTCGGTAAGATAAATTTTTTCGGCGGCATCGCTCTTGCTTACGGCGGGCACCTCGCGCTGAACGGGAATTTCAATAATTCCGTCGCTGTTTATATCCTGCACACCGAAGGCAGCCGCACGCAGCGTTGCGGTAGTCTCGCCCTTCTCCGCATTAAAGAGCGGATTCACCAGCTTGTTTTTCTCTATGAAAAGCACCTCAGTCACAGCACCGACGCCCTTTATCTCATCAATATAAATCGCGGGCTTGCCCGATGACAAATGAGCATATACCGGCTCGTTTACGGTTTTGACTCCCCTGTCAAGCTTGGCGGAGTAAAGCGCGGTAACGCCGTTTTCGTTAAGGCGATAAACCGTGGCGGTATTGGGCGTGTCGCCGCTGTTTATCATTATGACCGTTATTTCGTTGTTGCCGTCCTCATCAATATCACCGCACAGAAAATGCGTGTACTGTTGTAACATTCTTCGGTTAAGCTCGTTGTTTTTAAAGCTGTATACCGCCATTTGCATTTCACTGGTGCCGTAAATTTCCCAGCCGATAAGTATTTCCGAAATACCGTCGCCGTCCAAATCGCAGAAATCCACACGGTCAACTCCGCCGGCCACTATTTTCTGCTTTGCTACCGATTTCCACTTGCCGTTTTCGCTGCAGATAGCATTTACATACATAACGGTGGATTCATCCTCGGTCATGCTGTAAAAGGCAAATGCTTCCATAATGCCGTCGCCGTTGATATCGTTCTGTACAACAGCCGAGCGGTAGTTCCCTACCGACGGATATTTAAGGGTGTACTCCCCTCCCGCAGAGGCGGAAATGGCGCTTGCTATCGGGGCGATATCGCCCGTGAGCTCGGGCGGACTTAAAAGCTCCGCGGTATCGGCGGTAAACATTTTACAGCCGCAAAGCGATATGCATATAATAAGCGTATATATCAACGCCGCAGCTTTTTTCAAGCTCATGCTTTCACCGTCCCCGCACATAAATATACATCATAGATTATATCACAGCCGATTACAAAAATAAAGACATTTTTATGAATTCTTGAAATTTCCGCAGACAAATAAAGCAGCCGCCCGAGCACAGGAAAGCTAAATACCTGTTTCGAACAGCCGTTTTGTGTATATTATTGATTTTATTTTTCATACTAACCGTATATAACGGTTTTGGAGATAATCAAAATGGGATTAATTCAATGCGCCGAAAACTGCAAATATCAGTCCGACGGCTACTGCACGCTTAACAAATGCACGGTTGTAAATTCCGTTTCGGGGGTGTGCCCGTATTTAAGCCGACCCGAGACCGACAAAAACGGCGGCTCTACTTAATAAACGCCACCGCGTCCGACAGCCGCTTGACCCCGATAAGCTTGATTCCCCCGGGAGCGGAATTGATCTGCTTAAGGCACGCCGTCGGCAGTATGCAGCGAGTAAAGCCCATCCGCTCCGCCTCGTTTACACGCGCCTGTGCGCGCGGAACGCTGCGCAGCTCACCCGAAAGACCTATCTCGCCGAATGCAATTGTATTTTCGTCGATCGGTATATCGCGAAGCCCCGAAACCAGCGCCATAGCCACGGCAAGATCCGCCGCAGGCTCATCAAGCCTTATTCCGCCGACTATGTTTATATAGGTATCAAGATTCGAGAACATAAGCCCCAGCCTTTTTTCGAGTACCGCAAGCAGAAGATTTAAGCGGTTATAATCAAAGCCGGCGGCGGTTCTGCGCGCGTTGCCGAAGCCCGTTGCCGCAACAAGCCCCTGCACCTCTGCCAATATCGGGCGCGTACCCTCGATAATGCAGGTTATGCACCCGCCCGAGACATCGCTCATTCTGCCCGAAAGCATCATAGCGGACGGGTTTTCAACCTCCGCAAGCCCCGTTTCGGTCATCTCAAAAACGCCTATTTCGTTTGTTGAGCCGAAACGGTTTTTTATCGCTCTTAAAATGCGGTAGGACTGATTTCTTTCCCCCTCGAAATAAAGCACCGTATCCACAATATGCTCCATCACCTTAGGCCCTGCGATATCGCCGCCCTTATTGACATGACCGACAATAAAGATCGGAATATCAAGGCTCTTACCCGTGCGCAGAAGCAGATTTGCCGATTCGCGCACCTGAACTATGCTGCCGGGGGACGATGAAATATCGGGGTGCTGCATGGTTTGGATCGAGTCTATCATAACAAGATCGGGACGGGCGGAATTTATGTATTCGCAAACCGTCTGAACATCGGTCTCGGTCATTACGGATACTGCATCGCTTTCAACACCTATGCGCTTTGCTCTTAATTTAATTTGAATCGCCGATTCCTCACCCGATACATAAAGAATTTTAATATCGCCCTGCAGCGCGTTGCAGACCTGCAGAAGTATGGTCGATTTTCCGATTCCGGGATCGCCCGAAAGCAATATCACCGAGCCCTTTACTATGCCGCCGCCGAGCACTCTGTCAAGCTCGGATATTCCGGTTACAAAGCGGTGCTCGTCCGCCGCGTTTATTTGCGACAGCGGCATTGCCGAAAATGTGTGAGCCGGCCGCGGAGCTGCAGACACCGCCGCCTTCTGCGGCAGGCGGACATCCTCAACCATTGTGTTCCATTCGCCGCAGCCTGGACATTTCCCCACCCATTTGGGCGTTTCATAGCCGCATTCGCCGCAGACAAATACCGTTTTGCTTTTTGTTGCCATTTAGCCTTCCCCCGCAATTTTATAATAATCCATTATTCCGCAAAAAATGCCGAACGCCATTTTGTTTTGGTATTCCTCGGTCTTAAGCCGTTTAAGCTCGGCGGTGTTGCTTAAAAAGCCGCATTCCACAAGCACCGCCGGCAGGGTTGCATTGTAAAGAATATAGGTGCTGCTCGTCGCCTGCTTGTTAACTCTGGTGTTTTCGGGCTGCAAAAGCCGTACTATCGCTTTCTGTATATCCTCTCCGAGCTTTTTCGATTCCTCTCTGCCCGCACCGTAAAACACCTGCGAGCCCGCTGCGGCGGAGGTGGTGAATTTATTGAGATGTATACTCACAAACACCGCGTCGGGATAATCCTTCATAAGCTTCAATCGGTTTTTAAGATCGCTTTTTTTGCGGGCGGCAATTTTATCGGTTTCAACATCGTCGGTTGAAACATCGCTGTCCCGCGTCATAACGACCTCATACCCTCCGAGCCTTAAAAATTCCTTCAGCTTTAAGGCAATTTTAAGATTTATTTCCTTTTCCACCGTTCCGTCGGGCGCAACCGCTCCGCCGTCAAACCCGCCGTGACCGGCGTCTAAAATAACCGTGGGTCGTCTTCCCATCACGCTTCCCGATACCGCCAAGGTCTGAATTCTGCCGCGCATAAGCGTGCTGAAAAAAGCCAGACATAAAATCAATGATAATACCGCCGCCGTTCGTCCCTTAAACATTCCGCAATCACTCCCATACAATTAAAAATATGTTTTCATGCGGTGCCGTAGAACATTACGCCTTATCCGTATTTTAATTAATGCCTGCTGAACAATTCAAAGGCACCTTAACCCGAGCATGTTGGTGTAAACTTTTGAATTGTTCAGGTGCAAGGTTTTTTCGCAAAATTGCGCAAAAACCTTGCACTTTAAAAAGAATCACATTTTGATTCTTTTTAAAATCAGGCGACAATCAATGGATACTGACGGTCAAAACAAAGGTTTTGACCCATAAAATCGAGATTTTAACTCGATTTTTTATAATTGCATTTGCTAATGCAATTATTCAGTAGACATTAATTATTTGCCGAAATATACGCCCTTTTTGCATTGCACACTGCGCAAAGTTCAAAAAATCAAAATGCGGCGGGCTGACTTAAATCTTGAATGCTTTCTCACTGCGCTTCTCCCGAATTACTGTTTTCATCCTTAATGCCGTAAATAAATTCCCTCAGCGCGCGCGAATTGGTCTCAAAATCAACCGAGAAAAGACTGCGCCCGCCGAGCCCTCTCATTCCGCCGTAGCTGCCGCTTACAGGAACGGTCATCTGCTTTATTTCCGCGCCGCGGTATTTAGGCGCCAAAAGCAGCAGCTCGGTAATCTCAAGCCGTGTGAGGTTGGTCTGTACAAGCGGCAGGACATCATTGAGCAGTCCGTTCAGCTCGGCTATATCAAGCTCTTTCGTTTTGGTGACGACCGCCTGTATGACATTTCTTTGGCGTTCTATCCTGTGCCAGTCGCTGTCTATATGTCTGCAGCGAGCATAAACGAGCGCCGCTTCCCCGTCCAAATGGTTTAGACCTGCAGTATATTTTGTTAAGCCGGTTCCCTCATTAACATAGCCTGCTTCTGCCGCAGTCAATTCAATATCGATTCCGCCGACCGCCTCTATCCCCTTTTTAAAGGTGGCAAAATTCACGCGTATGTATCTTTCGACATCCACCTTAAAGCACTCGCGCACCTCGCGCATCATAAGATCCGCGCCGCCGTAGCGGAAGGTGTGGGTCAGCCAGTCGTACTGCCCCTTGTATTTGCCGTCAAGTATCGGCATACCCATACCGCGCTCAAGGCTTGCAAGCTTTAAGGAGCCGTCCTTTTTGCCGACCGACATGATCATACAGCTGTCGCCTCTTGCGTTCTCGCTGAACTCCTCGGTATACTCGTCTGTGCCTATAAGTAAAATATTTAAGATTCTTTTATCCTTGTAAATTTTACCGGTAGCGTCGATAGCGTCTTTTTCTTCAAGATCGGCTATCGCGTCGTTCATTCGGCTTTGCTCATCGATCGTTTCGCTGTCGTTTGTATCAATAGAGCCGTTCCACCTGAATTTACCGTCGCTGAATTTTATCAAATTAAGCTTTGAAAGATAAAATATTACGCCGCTTGCAAGCAAAAGTACAATAACAAGCACAACTGCTGTTATAATTTTAACGGACTTTTTAATTTTTTTCATAGCTTTCTCCACACCGTTTTATTGACAACGCCTGTGTAGGACTGAATTATTTTCACGACCTTGGTCGATACATTTTCCTCTGTATAATCGGGCACGGGTATGCCGATATCACCGTTTTTATTCATTTCCACGGCGGTATTCACTGCCTGCAAAAGGCTTTTTTCATCAATTCCCGCAAGAATGAAGCATGCCTTATCAAGCGCCTCGGGGCGTTCTGTCGATGTGCGTATGCAAACAGCCGGAAATGGGTTGCCGACGCCGGTAAAAAAGCTGCTTTCCTCCGGCAGAGTGCCGGAATCCGATACAACGCAGAACGCGTTCATTTGGAGCTTATTGTAATCGTGGAAGCCGAGCGGCTCATGCCGAATGACCCTCTTATCAAGCTTAAAGCCGCTTTGCTCCAATCTCTTTTTAGAACGCGGGTGGCAGGAGTAAAGTATAGGCATATCATATTTTTCGGCAAGAAGATTTATCGCCGTAAACAGTGATAAAAAGTTCTTTTCGGTGTCGATATTTTCTTCTCTGTGAGCGGAAAGCAAAATATATTTCTTAGGCTCTAAATTAAGCTTTTCAAGAATGTCGGATTGTTTTATTTCCTCTAAATTATGATGAAGCACCTCCGCCATAGGCGAGCCCGTAACATATGTGCGCTCTTTCGGCAGCCCGCACTCGGCAAGATAACGGCGGGCATGCTCCGAATACGCCATATTAACATCGGATATTATATCTACTATCCGTCTGTTTGTCTCCTCGGGCAGGCATTCATCCTTGCAGCGGTTGCCCGCCTCCATGTGAAATATCGGAATATGCAGCCTCTTCGCCGAAATTGCCGACAGGCAGGAGTTTGTATCGCCCAAAATCAGCAGAGCGTCGGGCTTTATTTCGTTCATCAGCTTATACGAGCAATTTATTATATTGCCTACGGTAGCACCTAAATCGTCGCCTACCGCGTCCATATATACCTCCGGATCTTTAAGCTTCAGGTCCTTAAAAAACACGCCGTTAAGATTATAATCGTAATTCTGCCCCGTGTGCGCTAATATGCAGTCAAAATACTCGCGGCATTTGCTTATCACCGCCGCGAGCCTTATTATTTCGGGGCGCGTTCCCACTATTATTAAAAGCTTTAGCTTGCCGTTATCTTTAAACTTAACATCGTTGTAATCGGTTTTTATATTCATTACAAATTTCCCTCCGCTTCAATAAGTCCTGAAAGTCCTGAGAAAATCGTTCGCAGTGCCGTCTTGCGGTGAGCGGAGCCGTACTAAAGTACTGCCCCGAACCAAAAGCGGTGCTGCGGGCGATTTTATCGGACTTATACTTTTTCAAAGAATGTATCCGGGTGGCTTGGGTCAAACTGTTCGTTTGCCCACATAAGAGTCACAAGGTCTTCCGTATCGGAAAGATTTATTATATTGTGAGTATAGCCCGGCAGCATATGCACAGCTTCTATGTTATTACCGCTCACTTCAAAACGGAGCACCTCATCGCTGCCGATTTTTCTTTCTTCAATAAGACCGTGACCCGATACCACAATAAAAAATTCCCACTTAGAATTATGCCAGTGCTGACCCTTTGTAATTCCGGGCTTTGAAATATTAACGCTGAACTGTCCGCAGCCCGCGGTTTTTAAAAGCTCTGTAAAGCTGCCGCGTTCATCAATATTCATTTTAAGCGGAAAGCTGACCTTTTCCTTCGGCAAATACGAAAGATAGGTTGAATAAAGCTTTTTCGCAAAAGAGCCCTCCGGCATCTCGGGCATTAAAAGCGTTTTCGGCTGATTTTTAAACTGCTCCAATAAATCCGCAATTTCACCGAGGGTCACCCTGTGAGACACGGGAACCGCACAGTACCGCCCGTTTCTGTGTTCGCGGTCTTCCAGTGCGTCCAGCATTTCCGCAACCAAATCATCTATGTATACAAGCTCCAGCTCTGTATTGCGATCGTTCACGGTTATGGGCAGATCGTTTGCGGTATTGTGGCAGAAGGTTGCCGCTGCGCTGTTGTAGTTTGGTCTGCACCATTTGCCGAACAGGTTCGGAAAGCGGTAAACCAGCACCTTAGCGCCTGTTTCCTCGGCATATTTGAAAAAAAGCTCCTCTCCCGCTTTTTTGCTTCTGCCGTAGTCGTTGTTATACCGACCTATCAGGGTTGCCTGAACAGAGCTTGACAGCATTACCGGACATTTATTATTATGCTTTTTAAGGATATTAAGCAAATCCGAGGCAAATCCGAAATTGCCCTCCATAAACTCCGCGTTGTCCTTCGGGCGGTTTACGCCCGCAAGATTAAACACAAAGTCCGCCCTTTCGCAAAAGCCGTCAAGCAGGTTCCTTTCGGTATCAATATCATACTCAAAAATTTCTTCTATTTTAATATTCCGCGTTCTGTCCTTATTATCGCGGATATTTTTCAGCGCCGCGCAAAGATTTTTCCCTACAAAGCCCTTAGCACCCGTTACAAGTATGTTCATCCGTTACTCCTTAAAATCGAATTTAAGACCCACTGCTTCAAGTTCTTTTCTGTAAGCTATCACCTTGTCCGGCTCTGCTATTTTTGCCAAATCGACATTTCGCCTTATACTGCCGCGACGGAACGGTATCTGCAAAAAGCGCACCGCCCACATTAGCGGCAGCAGCGACGGATGATTTTTAAGGCATTTATATCTTGAAGCCATTGCGCTGCAGGTCGGGAACATTCGGTTTAAAAACAGATTTTTTCTGATAGCGTTCTCGCTGCTTTCCTCTCCCGCCGTTTTGACTGCGGCGGATAAAACATGCGTATCATGCGTGCCGTAAGAGCCGCTGCCGAAAATTGTATTTGTTATGCGATCGGACATATTATCGGGCTCTTCCCCGCCGAACCAAACCTTAAGTGTATGCTCGGTGTTTTTGTAAAACTCCGCCAGCCGCAGCTTTTCAAGCTCACGCTCAATATAGCCGAAATCAAGACCGGGGTGCTTATCCGAAAAAACATACAAATCCGTCATATGGCGTATGCCTATGCCGCCGTCGCGGTAGTGCTTGGCATAATGGGTAAAAAGATATACATAAGTATCCTCATCCCGCATGTCATACCGACAGCCGTTACCCCGCCGTGCAAAGCGCCAGCCGTCCCCGTAATATTTATAATAATCCTTATTATAGGAGGGTATCAACCGCTTATGCAGCTCGGCATGCAAAATTCCCTTTTTATCCCATACAAGCTCATGATCGCTTTCGAGCACCTCATTAAAGCCGAGCGCAGTCATAATCGGGCGTGTTTTTCCGTACTGCTCATATCTTATAAGTATATCCGCGTCTCCCATTAATCTAAGCTCGGGCTGCGGATAAATAAGCTTAAGGCATGCGCCCTTAAGCGGCATATAATCGATTCCGTTTTCATCGAACGCCTTGTATATGCAGTCAAGCGCGTAAAGCTGATTCTGCGAAAATGCGACGCTCTTGAAAGTCGCAAGCTCCAAAATCCGCATTATATCCTCCGGCGGGGTAAGAGATGAATACTTGGCGCCGTAATAGATTACCGGTATTATCTGATGCTTTTTTGCGGTTGTCATCGCCTCTTCCCAGTCAAAGTCATCCGGAACCGAAACACTCTCGCCCGTAAGCGCACTTTTTACAAGCTTTAATATGCCGATTTGAAAGTCAGTCATTTTAAATTCTCCGAATTATAAATTTAATTTCGCAAGCTCCCTTTGTATATATGCAAGCGCCGCAATTTTCGCCTTGGTCTCTTCAACATTCAGCATTTTTGTGTTATGCGAATTAAATTCCGACAGCGTGTTGCGTTCCTCATCGCCCTCGCTGAAGTATTTATCGTAGTTAAGACCTCTGTTATCCGCCGGCACGCGGTAGAACTCTCCCATATCCACTGCCTTCGCGCATTCCTCGTTGGTAAGCAGCGTTTCGTACATTTTCTCGCCGTGGCGGATGCCTATGACCTTTATATTTTCAGGATTTCCGCCGAACAGCTCGCAAACCGCTCTTGCCTGTGTTTCAATTGTGCAGGCGGGCGCCTTTTGTATAAGCAGATCGCCGTTTTCGCCGTGCTCAAAGGCGAAAAGCACCAAATCGACCGCCTCCTCAAGCGACATTATAAAGCGGGTCATCAAAGGCTCTGTTACGGTTATCGGCAGACCCTTTTTTATCTGGTCGATCCACAGCGGGATAACACTGCCGCGCGAGCACATAACATTGCCGTAACGAGTGCAGCAAATTTTAGTCTTGCCCGAGCTTCTCGAACGCGCAACCGCGACCTTTTCCTCAAGCGCCTTTGTGATTCCCATTGCGTTTATTGGGTACGCCGCCTTATCCGTAGATAAGCATATCACACTTTCCACCCCTTCGTCAATAGCGGCGGTCAAAACATTATCCGTTCCGATAACATTTGTGCGCACCGCCTCCATGGGGAAAAACTCGCAGGACGGCACCTGCTTGAGCGCCGCGGCGTGAAAAATATAATCTACGCCGTGAACGGCGTTTTTAATCGACTGAATATCCCTCACATCGCCTATGTAAAATTTGATCTTATCCGCCGACTCCGGCAGCTTGCTTTGGAATTCGTGGCGCATATCGTCCTGCTTTTTCTCATCCCTTGAAAAAATGCGGATCTCGCCTATATCCGTTTCAAGAAAGCGGTTAAGCACGGCGTTGCCGAACGACCCCGTCCCGCCGGTTATCATTAAGGTTTTGTTTTTGAACAGTGACATATTTATTTCCTCCTAGTTTTCAGAAAATCGGTTGCCGTTTTAAATTCCGTACTCTTACACGAAACTGCAAAAAACGGCAAAGAAACAGATACTGCAATTATGACTGCTTTTATGAGCAGCATTATTATTCCGTTTGGTATATTGCGTACGGAATAATAGGCAATGATCAAACCTAAAACTGTTGCTGAAAAGTATTTTATTTGCCCTGTCCAATAGTTAAGCACAGGTGCCTCAAATATTTCTTTGAAAAGAATATTGGGCTCATACCAAAAATTTGTGGCTATAAGGCTTATTGCTGTAGCAAGTAAAATACCAAATGTTCCGCAAATTTTTCCTAAAGCAACCGAAAGCACTATATTGATTGCAGCACGGATAAGCATTAAATATTTTACCTGATCAAACAAGCCGTTTGCTTCACGATACATCCATATAGGGGTAATTGCATTTGTGATATAAAAATTAAAGGCAATTATAAAAACGGTTTTACTGTCAAACAAATATTTTGAGCCCAGCCACACCGTTATAACATCATTAAAAAGCAAGCTGAATCCAACCAAACCAAGCGCCGCTACAAAATGATAAAAAAGCAATACCATACTGAATATTTCATATTGTCTTTTCTTGTCTCCGCCGGCGCCGAGATTTCCTATCCCGCTTATAAGCGAGGTTGATATAATGGCGATAAAGCCCTGTATCGCAGATATAAGTGTGTAATAATTTGAATAAAAGCCTACGGCAGCGGTGCTTACAAGCATTGAAATCAGGATATTATCCGTATTGTTTATTGCCACACCGCCTATTTTATAAACAAATGTAGAGTATATTCTGTTTCTTATAGGCTCCTTTTCAAAGCTGACAGGCTTTGTTTTATCCTTTAAATGCGGATGAATTTTATTGCATATAGCATTAAGAATAAGGTTGTTTATAATTGTTGTAACAACGGTTGCAGAAACATAGACATAATAATTTTTCCATATTAAAAGAACTATAATATGCAATACCTGCAAAATAAGGTTGGATGAAAGCATTACAAGCTTTTGTATTCTTTGCTCCTGGCAAGCCGAAAGAAATGCCACCTTGTGAGCCACAAAATATGATGCAACGGTATTCACAAGGAAAAGCAAATAAAAAATAATGAGACTGTAATCGTTAAGGCTGCTTTTAACTATAAATTTCAAAAAAGGTATAAGAGCAAGCCCCACCGCAAATATGCCGACCGCAAGTACAGTGTATATTTTTTTGAAATATTTAAGCAGAGAATTTATAAGCGGTATATCATTATCCGCAACCGGTTTATAAAGCGAGTATAATACGGCAGTATCAAGCCCTAATTCCGCAAGCGATAAAACTGTGAGTATATTTGAATAAAGACCGTTAATGCCTAAATAATCAATAGAAAGAAACCTTAAGAATATTCTTCTGCCGACAAAGGATAATATCAATATCCCCATTTGCGCGGCATACCCGAATACAATGTTAAGTAATGCGTTTTTACTTCTCGAGTTACTCATTTGCGTTTTATCACCCAATTATATCGTTTTTTTAATCGTCTTAAAAAAAGTAAATTCGGAAGTCTGAAAGGTTTTGTTACATATTTTTTGCAAAGCTTATCGGTTGAAAGACCATTATCGTAATCGTTCCAAAAATCGTTAAGCTTCTCCTTTGCAATAGCGTAAGGCTCTGAAAACGATTTATTGGTTTTGAAAGCTGCTTCCAACGATACAGCTTCAAAATTTAAACTATTTTTGATTTTATCAAATAAATCAATACCCTTATCCGAATTAGCGGCAAGAACCGAAATTCCTTTATTGTAATTCCGCATTTTAAAACAGGAAGGCTGATAGCCCCAAAAATCAGCAAGTGTAATGTCGCCCTCACGGTGACTGCTCGTATATTTGCAGGTGTGGCAGCTTTCTCTTAAAGAATAGCCAATATTAAAAAGTGTGAAATACGGGTCGTCTACCGTATATTTTCGGTAATCCGTTCCGTCCTCAAAATCAATACGAACGCTGCAATAATCCCAATACGGTGATTTATACCTAAGTCTGACATTCGTAATCTTTTTGTTATACTCGCCTGAAATTTCATTTAAAAATCTTTTAAAGCAGTCATATGACGGTACTCCGTGGCAAACCAAATCAACGGTGAAGAGTCCGCTGTAGTCTTCTCCGAGAAATGATTTTAAAGCGGCAACCTGGCAAGGCGTTCCGGTAAACAGCACTTTCTTCCCGTTTTCCAACAGTTCCTTTACCCTTATGTAAATATTGCCGGTGTCGCTTTGAACATATTTTGAACCGCGGAACATTTCGGCTTGTTGCTCATCGAAAGCTATAGAGTGTTTTGCGTGAAAATCCGCTTCCCATTTGACCCCGACAATTGCACCGCCGTCTTTCAGAATCTCATTTTCCAAGAGTGAACAAACTCCGCCTGAAGTTGATTTCTTTCGAGTGTCTCTGGCAACATTCCATGCCGCATATACATTTTTCATAGTACATTCGGTTTGCTTTTCTGTATTGGCGGGACATTTTTTTATGCACAGACCGCAATTTATACATTTATCCCCGTCTATATGAGGATATGTAAATCCGTGTTCGCCTTTTTTCATTGTTATTGCATTTTTAGGGCATAAATTTGAACACATCCCGCAACCGGTGCAATGGCGCAAATCACATATTTCCATTACTTCATTTCCTTATTTCTTTACTAAAAATTTCCGGCAGCTTATCATAGTAGTTTGTTTCAAAATACGGCGGCAGCTTATTGGTCAATTCTTTATTTAAAACAGATTTTGCAATTTCGTAAGTTCCGTCAAGTGAATCCGCCACATATACATAATCGTCATAAACGCCCTTAAACCATTCCGCGCCCGTTATAACCTTGTGGTCGGTGGTTTTAATTATAATTACAGGTGTTCCTGCCGCCAACGACAATATAGTGCCATGATATCTGTCGGTTATAACTGCCTTATAATGGGCATATGTGTCTATTTCGTTCATTATATAGTGTTCTGCATTTCTGACTATATCGGCAGTTTTGCCAACCTTTGTTGTATCCGTCTTCGCAACCTTGCAAAGTCTTTCGCATTTATTCATCAACAACGAAATTTCTTCATCACTGTAATATTTCTCACCGTCATCACGGCAGCAGAACATTATTCCGTCACGGCTGTAATTAAAGCTGTAATTTCCTATAAGCGTAGTCACAATATCCGGAAATTGCATAACGGGAATGTCGGGGAACATTTGCTTTGCCATTCCGAATGATATCCGGTCGCGTGCCAAGAAAAGCATATGTTTCATACTGTTGTAACACTCTGCTGTCCTCTTTTCATTGTCCTTGCTTTTAAAAAATATTGTTTGAGGGAGCATAAGCATTTCCGCATTAGGCAATACTTTCATAACCGCACGGTGCATTTCATCGGCAAAACCTCCGAGGTCGGTGGTTGTATAACCGCTTTGAAATACTATCATATCGCCCGATTTATATAGTTCAGCAAGCTTATTTAACAATGAAAACGGAGTGTTCACAAGCGCATTTGTTTCTATTTCAAGCACTTGGCGTTCTTGGTAGTGCTTTTTAAGCCACCGTCTTATACACATGCCTTGTGCCAAATCCCCCAAATTGCTGTGTGCAGGTATTCCGAGATAGAAAATAACTTTTCCTTTTCTTTTGAATTTTTTTAATTTAATGATTGTTTTTATAAATAATTTATAACTCAATTGAAAGTGCCTTGCAGCCAAGGCAATCCTTTTTGTAATTGGATTTGATAGAATCAACTTTTTAATTTTGTTCATTTAAAACCTCGTATAGCCTTATATATTCTCCAAATTTTTCATTTTTATCAAAGCCCTTTGCTTTTTTTATACACGCCTCCAAGCTATAAGGCTTTGCTTCGCAAATCCGTATTATTTCGTTATACATAGCATCGTTATCATCTTTTGCCACTGCCGCCCCGCAGGTTTCGTCAAGCATTTCGGGGCTGCCGCCGGTATTGAATGTTACAACCGGAGTACCGCATGCGAGGGCTTCCATATTAACAGTCGGATAATTTTCTTCCCTTGTGGGGTTTGCAAAAACATCTGCCGCTGTATAAATTTCCGCAAGCTCGGTTTGATTCTGTGTTCTGTGAATAGAAATAATGTTATCCGGCAAAAGCTTATCAATATTATCGTCTGTTCCAACCAAAACTATTTTGTATTTTTCTTTGTCAAACCGCTTTTCCAATTCAATGAATACATCTAAGCCCTTACGCCTTCCCCAGCCGAACGCAACCCCCAAAACAATATATTTATTCTCTAAAGCGTATTTTTTCCTGAAATCGCTTTCGGTCGGTTTAAAAACATTAAGGTCAATACCGTTGTTAATAACCTTAACGGGATAATCCTTTAAATATGATTCCTTAACAAGCCCTGCCAGCCACTCCGACGGGGTAACTATCGTCATATCTTTAATACCCGTAAACCATTTCTTTTTAAGGCGGTACATATATTTTGAATTATCAAAAAGGCTTTTCGGATATTCCTTATATTGCGGACAGCCGTAACAGCCCGTTTTCCATTTGTCGCAGCCTATCATATCAAAATGCGGGCAGTGTCCGGTAAAAGCCCAGCAATCGTGCAAAGTCCAGACCGTTTTTATATTATGCTTTTTTATGTATTTAAAAAGCAGCGAAAGGTTTATATAGCAGTTGTGAAGGTTGTGCAGGTGAATTATATCCGGTTTAAGCTTATCAAGCTTTTTCAAAAGCTTTAATGTTGAAAAACATGAAAAGTAACCGTTAAGCCCGGTTATCTCTGCAAGCATCAGGTGTATATTACGCGAGAACCGAGTCCCGATAACAAAATCCTTTTCCTTTTGTTTTCTGCTGTTGTCACGGCTTTGCGGATAACAGACCGCCGCCGTATACCCTCCGTTTTCAGCGGTTTCGGCAATTTCAAGCATTATATTTCCGGTACTGCCGAAGTTGCAGGAATTAATCAGCACTGTTTTCATTGCAAAACCTCTTTTTTAATAACCTTGATAAATGCCTCCGGTTTATTAAGATAAAACAATTCATTAAGCTTATCAAATTCCGATTGATCGAGTTTAAGGTCATGCGAAACAAAATTTTTCAATTTTTCAATGTCATCCGCAACATTATTCTCATATTCTCTAATTATCAATGAAAGCGGATATTTTTCGAGATACCTGCTGCTCGGTTCATCCTTTATCGGAGAGACTGAAATTATAGGCTTGCCGTATGACATGTACTCGAAAATTTTGCACGGTGTCATATGTGTGTTGTTATTACCGAAATTTATAAGAAAATCAGCCGAGCTTATCATAGAAAGTGCGGTCTTATGATTTACTGATTTCCCTATATGGATTCTTTTATCATTTTCGGAAAAGCTGTAAAGTAAATCGGGCGCTGTGCAGCTGCCAATTATATTCAAAGCAATATCATCCCCCGGCAATTCGCAAAAAAGCTTTAAAAAGTATTCGGGATTTCGGATATGCACAGGTATGGTGCCTATATATAATAAATTAATTTTATCATTATTAAAGAAATTGCTGTCATTATTTACAATACGGGGAATAAAAAGCGGCAAATCCAAAAATAAAATTTTATTATAATAAGATTTGTTCGCCGAGTACTTTTTATAATGTTCTTCGCACGATTTCATCATTACAATTTTGTCAGCTTCCGGCAATAATTTATCTTCCCATTTAATTCCCCTTTTTATTACCCAGCTTGTCGAAAAAAATTTCGGTCCGTACCCGCCCGAAAACGAATCAAGAAAATACGGAATATATTTAATATCCGGAAATTTTCTTTTGATTCTGCGTGCTGCAATAAGCGTATCAATCTGGGTGTATACCGGTATTATGCAATCTATTTTATTGTTTTTACATATTGTAAAAGCCGCTTTGAACAATCGGTTGGAATACAACGGAGAAATAAGCGGCCATGTGGGAATGCTTATAAAAAGCTTGATTTTGTTTATAACTACCGCGAGAAATGAGCGTATTTTCTTATTTATCCCCTCCGTGATTTCGGATTCGGCAAACAATCTGTATGTCAGCCTCGGTTTAACTGTTTTATAAAAAACACCGTCTGTTTTCGGAAAATCGGTATATTCCGAATTTGTAATACAGTAAATATTGTGACCTTCCGAAACAAGCTGTTCCATAACAGCTCTGCAGCATATTCCGTTGGCAGATTTACTTTCGGTTACTATAAACAGAATATTCATAATCAAGTTTCCCTCAATATTGTTTGTTTTTTTGACAAGTAGGCAAATCGAGTTTGAGGCGCGTTTCCTATTTGTATAAAAAGCCCCATAATCATCCACAATTCTTTTGAGTTCCAAAACGACTCGTCAAAAAAGCCACGCGGGAATATAATTATCGATAAAATCAAAAGCAATTCAGAAATGCCGGTTCCTTTATACTTAATTATTAAAAAAGAATCTTTAATGATGATATATCCGATGAACAGCGAACCAAATAAATAGCCGAAATTAGCTAAAATATCAAGATATAGACTATGTGCCAAGCCTACAACCGCCTCTCCGCCGAAAGCGCCTAATCCAATTATAGGATTCTGATTCAATTGTTCTAAAAGCTTTTCATGATAAAGACTTCTATCGGAATCGCTTGTTATATTTCCCTCCAAATACATAAGAATAGTTCGGCTGCGAACATTCATTCTTTCCAAAACCGAAATTATAAAATCAAGAATTTGGTTATAAAATAAAACAATTAAAAAAGTCATTAAAACCAAAAGCATTAATAAAAGCGGATTTCTTTTTGAAAAAATAATCATAACAAAAAAAACAGCTATAAATATCGATACCAACGGTCCCCGTGATCCGCTTATTAAGATATACAGACAAGTTAATGCAAATTGAATTAAATCAAACAAGTTTTTCGTATGTGCATATTTAAACAGCAATAAAACCGATAAGAACATAACCGCATTACCATAGGACATATATACACCGTTTTCATGCGGTTGAAGTGAAAAAAGAAATGAAATCGTGCTTATAACAAACGGCAAAAATGTAAATTTATATAATCTTTCCAATAAACAATCAATTGATGTTAATGTAGACACAACGATAAACAAAGGCAAACAGTATGCCGCAAATGTACGCAATTGAGTTTTTACATATGTATACGGAAAGACATTTGAAGTAAATCTGTTTGAATCTATACCATAGGTTATTAAAATGAAAAGTATTACAAATAATACCATTGCAATAACTCCCGATTTTATTTTCCTTGTTAAATCCGAAACAAATAATAACCTTAAATATATTATTGCGAAAAAAACGGTTATTAAATTATTAAATATATTATTATATCCAAACCAAAAATCGCTGACATTTACAAGCATATTTTTGCATATTAAAATATACAGATGCAGCACTATTACATTTGAAATACTAATATCTGAATTTGAATAATTAGTTAAGCTATATTCCTTAAAAGTAATTTTAATCACCCCTTTGCCAAACATTCGGAAATAATACTTTTCCCTTTAGAAATATCAGTCAAAACAGTATCGAGTTCTGCATTACAATTTTTTTTAAATTCTTCATATTTCAGCTTTGAATAATATTCATAAACTTTATCAGTGAAGTCTTCCTCAAATGGGTCACACTCAAACCCTATGCCTTTTTCAGCACACTTTTCACCCATAAACGAGCCTTTCATACAAAGTTGAGGTATATAAAAAATCAATCCGTCATAATATTTGTTACCCATAGCAAGCATCATATTGCGATCTTTGTAAATATTATGTATCAAATCCGTGTTTCTTACGAAGGTATATCTATCCTCCGGCTTATACTCGCCGTGAAAAAACACATTCACTGCACCTGTTTGAGCCGCGTATTCCTTTAAATTAAGCGCTATTTGCTGTTCTCTTCCGTAATAATGCAATTCAAAACGGTTGTCGCACGACAGCTTTTTGATGATTTCACGGTTAATTTCCTCATGACGGATAAAACCCCAAAACGCTATTCTTATTTTATCGGACGGTACGCCGTATTTTTCCTTTTCATCTCTATGGTTCAGCGAATCGGTAAGCAGATTATGTGAGGTGTATATTTTACTCGACTCGCTTGCCGGGAGAAAACGCCTGAAAGCGTCACTGCTTACAAATGTTGCATATGAATGCTTAACCAAATCGCCGATAATTTTTTTAAACGGAGCAAAGCCCTCGTAGGTTGAATCTCTGTAATCAAAAATATATTTCCCCGAATAACTTTTTTTTAATTTATCCGCTATTAAAACGCCTGTCAGGGAATGAAGAACAATAATAAAATCAAAATGCTCTATGTTTAGTACCTTCAATGCAAATTTACGGTATTTAATAAAACTGCCGATTTTAGAAAGCTTTGAAACATCATCAGCCTGAAAGTTGTAAAATTCATGCAGCTTAATATTGCTAAATGCCGAGACATCCTCCGGCTTTAAATCACGATTCCAATAAAGCAAATGAACATCATTTTTATCCGCATTGATATTTTCAAGATAAAAATTCATATACGGCATATATTTAATTTTTGAAAAACCCATTATAAGAATTTTCATCGGCTTTTTCTTTCCCCGTAGCTTTTTAGTATTTTAATCAATTTTGCGGTGCTTTGAGTGCTTGAATAATTTGCCTTTCCGAAGGTATAAGCGTTTTCCGCCATTTTCTTTAACTCATCCGGCGAGTTATAGAGATATGTGACAGCATCCGCCAATCCATCATAATCGAAAATGTCCACCGCGACGCCTATATTGTTTTGTTTAAACATTTCGGCATATTGCGTGTTTATTTCAACCGAATTAACTATTACTCGCCTGCAAGCCATAAGAATAGGGGCTTTACTCGGCACGCCATTTCCGATAACGCCTTTTTTCAGCGGTATTATGCAAATATTACAGGCGCTGTAAACATCGGGAACAAGATCGACAGGTTGGAGCGGGTAGAAATCAATATTATTGAGATTAAGACTTTTTGCCTCTGCGATAAACTCATCCTTTACATTTCCGTCCCCCACTATTTGAACACGGATATTCTCATTATTTTTAAGTCTTTTTGCCAGTTCTATTACCGTTTTATAATTAAAAACATAACCTACCGTCCCGGCAAACTGAACATAAAACTTATCCTGCGGAATATTATATTTCTTTATAAATCGGTTTTCGTTGCTCTGTATTTCATGTGCGGTTTTAACATCATACCATGCCGGAACAACAAAAACCTTTTCCGGCTTTGCGCCTTCATCGATTACTTTATCCTTCATATCATCCGACAAAACCGTTATTGCCGAAGCCATTTTATAACACGGCTTTTGCAAAATTCGAAGCGTATTATATATAAAGCGACTGCTTATAACACCGATATCGTATGCATGTCCCGGAAAAACATCGTATATTGAATATACAATCGGTAAATGTTTAAAAATTTTAAGCAAGAGCATAGGAAAGATAATAGTGGGGTTTGACTGAAGATATATAACATCCGCATCCTTTACCTTTTTCCAGTACCTCATTGCGGAAAAAGCATATCGCACATCGTTAAAATAGCGCTTTATAAAATTAGTTTTATCCACAACAGTGCGGTCTACGGTATCACAAGTGAACCCTTTTTTGTTTTCAAGCGAACGGGGTATATCGGGATTTATCTTTTTACGGCGGCTTTGTATTAAATGTACCTGCATACCGCTTTCAAGAAAGCTATTGATCATAACTTCAGCCATTTGATTATTTGGATTCGGAGTATCAAAGCCTTCCGCAGTTATATAAAGTACTTTCAACTATGAATTTTCTCCTTTTCAGCATATAATTATCAAGGAAATCCATTTTATACAATCCCCTCAATAACAAACATAGGTATTGCCGAAAACAACACCTATGAAAGATAACAATATATTACTCGAATATAACCGTTTACAGTAAAATAATCTGCTTAAAATTATATCACATCGACATATAATTGTCAAATATTTAATTGTTTCCAACAAGCGCATAAAGCTCTGAAATAGCCTTATTTAAATCCCTGTTGTATTCTGCATTGATTATAATGCCGTCCGTATCGGACAAAAATGTCGTATCCGGAGAAATGCTTGTAACCCCGGTCACGGTTCCGTCCACAGCCGGAGTATATGCAACCGCTGTACGGCGCTCCTCGAAATCCGTCAATTTACTGCCGACCTCTAACATCGGTTTAAAAATAAGATTACTTACAGCCGTATTTTTTCCGATAGTTATAGCTACAGCACAATTCTTTTTTTCATTAATATCGATTTTAACCCCGGAACCGTAATCTGCTTTATAGTAAGAAAAATTATCGTATTGAAAATATATGCTGTAGGTAGAACCCTCTCCTCCCGAAGGACAACCGCTCAAATAATAAACACCCTTATTTAAAACCAGTCCGGCAAGTATAAAATAGGATTGTTCATTCGCCGTACCGTTCAATACAACGGTACCATCGCTTTTTACTTTATAATTGATTCCGTTAAATGTATAATCAATATTGGTGTTTTTATACGGATACGGCAGAAGATTCTTCCCGTACCTTTTCAGTGTCACACCCGAAAAATCACTGTGATTCGATTCCGCGGTAAGCTTTATTTTAATCTCATGCTCTATAGGTGATACATCAGTAAGCCTTACCGCCTCGCCCGAGACGCTGCCGTGAAGTGCGCCCGAAAAGGAATTGTTCGCATATGTGCGCTCTGCCTTTAAAGCCTCAGCCACCGCCTTGCCGCTCTGTGCGTTTTCCGATGTCGGGGAATAGGCTCGGTCGATAACAGCATCCTTTCCGGGGTCGCCTTTATCACCCTTGTCACCTTTAGCACCCACAGCTCCGGTATCGCCTTTATCTCCTTTATTGCCCTGCTCTCCTTTATCGCCCTTAAAGGCGCCGCTGTCGGCGTCCGATCTGACCGACTGCGCCAGCTGCTCCGCAGAATTCGCAATAGCTACCAGCTGCTCATATTCGGTGGGAGTCGGTTCTGCGGGAGTTGCCCCCTCACCGTAGCCGCTCGGCTTTACGCTTACCTGCGCAATCTGCGTTGTCGCGCGTTTATCGCCCGATACGCCGAAAACCGACACCGTAAAGGCGGGTGCCTTTATCACCTCATGCGGTATGCAGCACTCGTTCTCGCCCGTGCAAAGCTTGCCGTTTTCGTTAAGCACCACGCTGATTTTTGTTTCTCCGTTTGTGAATACTGCGGTTTTGGCAAAGCCGTCCCACTCAGCGGGGAAATTGAAGTGTATTTTTTCAAATAAAACGCTGTCGGCAACGGCAGTGCCGTATGTCACTATGCGGCCGCCGTCAAAAATATCAATATTTATCAATTTTATTCCTCCGTTGCGCCGCAAAAAGCCTTCGGGCAAATTGCCCTAACCTCTGCGCGGCGATTGTTTTTAGGTATCAAAACAGAGAGCTTTGGTTTCGCCCCTTCCTTTCCCGAAATTATTCCGATACTCATATTGGAGAAATAAAAATTCTAACCCGTTTGTAAACCCAAAGCGCAGAAATGCCTAAAAAAACGGACGCACGGAGGAACCGTGCGCCCGACAGGCTGTTATAAACTAAAAAATATGTTTTTGCGGCGTTACCGCCGCATTTTTCGTTTTTCCGGTGACATGTGCGGCGGAAAAACACCTTGTAAGCGAAAAACCGTTTATTCAGCGGTTTTTCAAGGACACTGGGGTGGTATTGGCGGGGATAGAGTGCAGTCCGAAAATCCGTGATTTTCGAGCGAGCGGCATTCCCGTCCAAGAGCGTGTCGACTTTTTCGACACGCTCCGTGCGCCCGACAGGCAGCTGTAAGCTTTAAAATTTGTTTTTGGGTTTTAATTTTCCGCACAAAGCGAAACGGTCTTTTCGCACACACCGCAGTTATCACTCATTGCGGTAAGCGTAAAGCTCACCTGTCCCTGCTTCGGCTTTATTGCAATGCGTATCTTACCCATATACATTTTGCGGTCGGTATTTGCGACGTTGTTATGATCGCAGTTATCGGAGCCTGTGCCTATAATTTTTGCAGGAGCGGAAACTGAAAAACGGACATATTCAGCCGCGTCAGGCACGGTAAGACCGTTTTCATCAACGCATTCACAGGTAAACAGCGCTATATCGCTGCCGTTTGCGGTAAAATCATTATCCTGCGTAAGCTTTAACGCTGCGGGTCTGCCGGTAGTTACGCGCTTATCGCCGCATACCTCTCTGCCGCCGATATAGCCCTTTACTTCAAGCGTTCCCGGTATATATTCGACGCTCCACTCGCCGTGACCGTATTTTTCAATCTGCTGTTTGCCAAGCGTCTTACCGTTTAAGAAAAGCTCCAGCTCCTCGCAGTTGGTATAAACCGTAACGGGTATTTCCCTGCCCTCAAGTCCTTTAAAGTTCCAGTGCGGAACAATGTGCGCCATCGGGTCTTTAGTCCAATGCGATTTATTTTGATAAAACGCACCCTTTTTTTGCAGGAACAAATCAAGCGCACCCGAGCAGGAGCATACGCGCGGCCATGCCGCCTCTCCCCTGTGCTCAACCGCCGCCCACTGGTAGCAGCCGAAAACATACGCACGCTCGCGCAGGAATTTATAGGTTTTCTCGCGCCCCAAAAACCAGTCGTTTGTATCTCTGTCCTTATCCCTTATTCTGCCGAAAACGGCTGTATCGAAATTCCAGTCGCGCGCAGTGCCCGTAGCGCAGCATTCCGAAGCGAATATCGGCTTATCCGGGCGCATTTTATGAACCGCGTCGTAAATGCTTAGGTTATAATTTATGCCGACGGCGTCGCACTCATCGTAAATTGTGGATTTATCGGGCGTTCTGTCCTCCGCAGCAGTTATCGGTCTTGTGTAGTCAAGCTTTCTTATATGCGCGGCAATTGCCTTGTGCAGCCGTTTACCCGTATCGGTTATATGGAAAGGCTCTTCGTTGCTTGTTGACCACATTATAACGCTCGGGCGGTTGCGGTCGCGCTTTATAAGGGAGTCAAGCTGCTCCATAGCCTCCTTTGTGCTTTCAAACCACCTTGCCTCGTCCATTACCAAAAAGCCCTGCTCGTCGAATGCGTCCATATAGCTTTCTGTCTGCTGATAATGGCTTGTGCGGTAGCCGTTAGCGCCCATTTCTTTCATAAGCGAGACCTTGTATTTTGCTATGTTTTCGGGCACGGCAAGCCCTGTGAGCCCGAAATCCTGGTGCGAGCACACGCCGTTTATAAAAGTTGGCTTTCCGTTTAAAAGCAAGCCGTTTTCGGCGGTTATTTCCACCGTTCTGAAGCCTATACGGGTAGTATTTTCATCCGTTTCTTCACCGTTCAGTTTAAGTACGGTTTTAACGGTATAAAGGTTGGGGTTATCGCAGTCCCACAAAAGCGGGTTTAGGACTTCGGCGCTGTATTTTATAACACCCTTATCGCGCAGCTCCACCGTACCCTCGCCCGTGCCGACAGCCAAAACAGAGCCGTCAGCGCCGATAACGCGGCTTTCTGCGGTCACGGTTTTATTTTCATAATCCGTATTAACAACCGTTGCTTCAAAATTTATCTGCCAGCGGTTATCATCAAGCTTTTTATAGGGTGCGTACACGCCCCATAAATCTATTGCAACAGGCTCTGTAACAGTCAGGTGAACATCACGGTATATTCCGCCGCCCTGATACCACCAGCCCTCAAAGCCCTCGGTGTTAACATATACCGCAATTACGTTTTCCTTATCGTAATAAACATAATCGGTAATATCTATTTCAAAGGTGTTATAAGCGGAAAAATTGTGGTACATAAGGCAGCCGTTTAAGTATACGGTGGATTTCCCCGCAATACCGTCAAATCTTAAAAGCGCACGCCTGTTCTCGCTGCCCTCTGGCATATTAAAATGCTTTCTGTACCACGCGTTATCATAGTGCAGATAACCGAGAGCGCAGTTTTCGTTTTCATCGTTATCCTGATACACCACATAATCGTGCGGCAGGTCAGTCCACACCCATTTTTCGGGATTTATCATTCCGCCGCCGTATGAATCCGGAGTGTCAGGGTAATTATATGCCGCAGGTCCCGACAATTTGCGCTCGGTTTTGCTTTGGGAATATATAAAGCCCTTATCCTGCGAAATGGGCTCAGCTATATCCCCCTTGTGAAATCTCCAGCCGACGTTTAATATTATTTCCTTTCGCATATCGCACCTCTCATAAGATCGTTGGGGATTGCTTTTTCCCCTGCATTATAGCACCGCCCGCTTTAATTGTCCACCATTATTTTCATAAATTTCGTACTTTTCCGTAAACACCGTTTATTCGCTTCGTATCTCGAGCTCCGCAGGCTTTATCGCCGCCCACATATTCTGCTTCCAAAGCATTTCGGCGGTTATTTTTATCTTGCCGGGGTTTGTTGTTGATTTTATAAGCACTGTTGCAATTCCCGCCTCGGCGCATATGGGGTTGGCTCCTATGCTGCTGTCCCCCACGATACTCCCTTCACCCGCCACAGTGAATTTTATCGGGTGATTATCACAGGAAAGCGGCACGACAGTACCGTCGTTATCAAGTAAAGAGCACCGCACCGCCACTATATCAGAGCCGTCCGCCTTAAGCGATATACCCTCGTAATCGGCAACCAGCATAAGTCGTGTTGCTATGCCCGGAGCTTTAACGCTTTTTTCCGCGACCGTTTCGCCGTTTACCAAAGCCTCAGCCCGCAAAACAGAGCGGTTGCGTCCCTTATATTTTCGCTTGACATCCCGAAAGGTAAAGGGCGGGTGGCTTACCCTCACATCATCTGGGAATTGCTCGCCTATAAGCGTGCCGTCAATATAAAGCCTTACCTTTTCGGCGTTTGAGTACACCGTTACGTCGGGAGGGCTCATTTCCGTCCACCAGCTTGCAATATAAAGCACATCGCCCGCCTTTTCCCTGTCCTGCTGGCTCTGCATAAAATAATACGAGAATTTGGGTATTCTGAAAAGGTCTAAATGCCCGCCCCAGCAGGGGTTTATGTGATACCCGCGGTTATGCGAAATTCCCGGCCATACGCCATAGCCGCAAAGCCGACTGTTATTAACCACATCAATATATTGACTGTTATTCTCGGTAAAGGCGTCAAATTCGTGCAGCATACGCTTTACCGCCTCGGTCATGGGAAAGTCTCCCCAGCCGCGCGGAGCGCGCCATACTGCGTTTTGATCGCAGAAATTATCGGGGTTGTCGCCGTATTCTCTTACCCACATAGGGCGCGGAACAGTATCGTTACGCTCAATAAGACCGTATTTTTCCATTCCGCTGCCGAGCATTCCGGGGTCGTATTCGCAATATGCTATATCGGTAGGGCCGTAATCGGACGCGGTATAGCATGGGGAGTGCGGAAACTCCTCATGCACCGTATCGTGAAATGCCTTTTGAATTTCAAAGCTCATTTGCGATTCGTTTAAAACGGGCTCCCAAAACAGAACGGCGGGATTGTTGCGCTGCCACCTTACAATGTCTTGCATATTCCGAACAGCCCGCTCCAAAAACAGACCAGTGCTGCAAAACTGCCATCCGGGGTTGCAGGCTATTACCGTCATTCCGAGACGGTTACAGGCGCTTAAAAAATCAGTGCCGAAGGGATAATGCGAGCGTATATTATCAAATCCCGCTTTTTTCAGCTTTATTATATCGCGCTCCAAAAGGCTTGTGGGAACGGCGTTGCCTATATACGGCCAGGTTTGATGGTAGTTGGCGCCGTTAAATCTTCTCGGCTTGCCGTTGAATATAACGCCGTCGTTTACAGTAAAGACATAATCCCGTATTCCTATTTCGGTATTATCGAAGTAAACGCGCTCGTCGTTTATAAGCAGCGAAGCTTCAAGCGTATAAAGCGACGGGCTTTCGGGGCTCCAAAGGCTCGGGCTGCATACCTTAAGCTCCGTTTCAATATATTCGCAGCAACCCGCGTTCAGGCGGCTGTTCAGCCCGGTTCCGGCGATTTTTTTACCGTCGGGCGAAATAATGGCAATAACGGCACTGTAATTTTTCATTTCCGGGTATTCGTTTTTTATATGCGCCCTTATATGAACGGCGGCACTGCTTTCGGAAACGTCTGTATACCAAACAAAAATTCCGCCGCCGCCAACCTCGTTTGCAAGAATAGGGTCGGTTATGTATAACGGCTCGCACACGGTCAGGGTCACGCTTCTGTAAAGCCCGCCGTCATAAGAAAAATCAAGTCCGTCCTGCGGCTTTCCCGGGGGTATGAGCGGGTCGTCGGAATTATCAAGCGTTATGGCTATTTCGTTTTCCTCGCCGTAATTTACATTATCGGTTATATCGGTAATAAAGGGCGTGTATCCGCAGAAGTGGCGGCTCACTTCATTGCCGTTAATATAAAGCGCCGATTTACCCATAGCCCCTTCAAATCTCAAAAACAGCTTTTGGCCCTTGTATTCGTGCGGCACAAAAATGCTTTTTAAATATTTGCAGACCCCCTGAAAATTCCTGCAGCCGCTTGAATTTGCGGGGGTCAGCTTTACGCTGTGCGGCAGACACACATACTCCGGCGCAGTCATTCCGTTTTCTTCTGCTCTTGAAAACAGCCAATTTTTATTTAAAAGTATAACCCTTTTTTCCACAATCATTCCCCTTGAGAATTTAATGCTTACAGTAAAATAGGCAGAGAGCCGTCAACCCTCGGCATTTCGTTAAGATATTTTTTCAGCATTTCCGGCTTAAAGCCGTTGTTTTCTATTATTTCCCTGTAAAAATATGCACTGGGCTTAGGTATACGCTTAAAGTTATTTTCTTTATCAACGCTCACAAGCCCGAAGCGCGGTATAAATGTCCACCATTCGTAATTATCGAGCAGCGACCAATAAAGATAACCCCTCACATCAACCCCCGCCTTTATCGCCTCGCTCAGGGCGCAAAGGTACTCGGTAAGATAAACTATTCTGA
>ERZ827498.567-NODE-567-length-48043-cov-14.419855_pt1 | contig 48043 bp, 35 predicted proteins | sample MGYA00519865_ERZ827498 | MGnify/ENA primary metagenome ERZ827498 (study PRJEB31778, sample SAMEA3449328) | human gut metagenome | biome: human gut; feature: human-associated habitat; material: faeces | place: United Kingdom | collected 2010/2012 ...
TCGGACTTCACCGTCAGGATCTCCTGCAGGGTATAGGCCGCGCCGTAGGCCTCCAGGGCCCAGACCTCCATTTCGCCGAAGCGCTGACCGCCGAACTGGGCCTTGCCGCCCAGAGGCTGCTGGGTCACCAGGGAATAGGGGCCGGTGGAGCGGGCGTGGATCTTATCGTCCACCAGATGGTGCAGCTTCAGGAAGTACACATAGCCCACGGTGACCTTGTTGTCGAAGCGCTCACCGGTGCGTCCGTCGTACAGCCAGCTCTTGCCCTGGGGGTCCAGACCCGCCTGGGTCAGGGCCTCGGTGATGTCCTTATCGGTGGCGCCGTCGAAAATGGGGGTGGCCACCTTCCAGCCCAGGGTCTTGGCGGCATAGCCCAGATGGACCTCCAGCACCTGGCCGATGTTCATACGGGAGGGCACGCCCAGGGGGTTCAGCACGATGTCCAGGGGGGTGCCGTCGGGCAGGAAGGGCATATCCTCCTGGGGCAGCACCCGGGACACCACGCCCTTGTTGCCGTGGCGGCCGGCCATCTTGTCACCGGGCTGGATCTTGCGGCGCTGGGCGATATAGACCCGGACCACCTGGTTCACGCCCGGCCCCAGCTCGTCGCCGGCCTCCCGGGTGAACACCTTGGCGTCCACGATGATGCCGCTTTCGCCGTGGGGCACCTTCAGGGAGGTATCCCGGACCTCCCGGGCCTTTTCGCCGAAGATGGCCCGCAGGAGCCGCTCCTCGGCGGTCAGATCGGTCTCGCCCTTGGGGGTGACCTTGCCCACCAGGATGTCCCCGGCGTGGACCTCGGCGCCCACGCGGATGATGCCGCGCTCGTCCAGGTCCTTCAGGGCGTCCTCGCCCACGTTGGGGATATCCCGGGTGATCTCCTCGGGCCCCAGCTTGGTGTCGCGGGCGTCGATCTCATATTCCTCGATATGGATGGAGGTGTAAACATCCTCCTTCACCAGCCGCTCGTTGAGCAGCACGGCGTCCTCGTAGTTGTAGCCCTCCCAGGTCATGAAGCCCACCAGGATATTGCGGCCCAGGGCGATCTCGCCCTGATCGGTGGCGGGACCGTCGGCCAGCACCGTGGGATCGTCGCCGCCGTGGACCCGCTCGCCCACGGAAACGATGGGCTTCTGGTTGATGCAGGTGCCGTGGTTGGAGCGCAGGAACTTGATGAGCTTATAGTCCTTGCTCTCGCCGCTGTCATACTTGACGGACACGTTGGTGGCGTCCACCTTGGTGACCACGCCGTCGCCCTCGGCCAGCACCACCACCTCGGAATCCAGGCAGATCTTGTGCTCCATACCGGTGCCCACGATGGGAGCCTCCGGCCGCAGCAGGGGCACGGCCTGCCGCTGCATGTTGGCGCCCATCAGGGCGCGGTTGGCGTCGTCGTTGGGCAGGAAGGGGATCATGGCCGTGGCGATGGACACCATCATACGGGGGGAGATGTCCATATAGTCCACGTATTCCGGCTCCACCTGGATGGTCTCGTCCTGGTGGCGGCAGGTGATACGGGGGCCGATGAGGCAGCCGTTCTCGTCCACCGGCTCGGCGGCCTGGCAGACCACATACTGATCCTCCACGTCGGCGGTCATATAGGTGATCTCGTCGGTGACATGGCCGGAGGGCCGGTCTACCCGGCGGAAGGGGGCCTCGATGAAGCCGTACTCATTGACCCGGGCATAGGTGGCCAGATAGGAGATCAGGCCGATGTTGGGACCTTCAGGGGTCTCGATGGGGCACATGCGGCCATAGTGGCTGTAGTGCACGTCGCGGACCTCCATGTTGGCGCGCTCGCGGCTGAGGCCGCCGGGGCCCAGGGCGGACAGGCGCCGCTTGTGGGTCAGCTCGGCCAGGGGGTTGGTCTGGTCCATGAACTGGCTCAGGGGGCTGGAGCCGAAGAACTCCTTGATGGCGGCGGTGACGGGCCGGATGTTGATCAGGCTCTGGGGGGTGACGATGTCCAGGTCCTGGATGGTCATCCGCTCCCGGATGACCCGCTCCATGCGGCTAAAGCCGATGCGGAACTGGTTTTGCAGCAGCTCGCCCACGCAGCGCAGGCGGCGGTTGCCCAGATGGTCGATATCGTCCTTGGACACCAGGCCGTGGGCCAGGACGTTCATATAGTTGATGGAGGTGAGGATGTCGTCCACGATGATGTGCTTGGGCACCAGGCGGTCGGCCTGCAGGCGGCACTGCTCGATGAGCTCCTCGCCCTGATACTGACTCAGCAGCTCCTGCAGCACGTCGAAGCGCACCCGCTCCTTGATGCCGCAGGCCGTCTTGGGGTCAAAGTCCACATAGCGGCTCATGTCGCACATGCGGTTGGTGAAAATGCGGATGATGTCGCCGTTTTCCAGCTGGACCTTCACCATCCCCACGCCGATGGCGTCCAGGGTGCGGCAGTCGTCGCCGGAGAGGACGTGGCCCTCCTCCAGCAGCAGCTCGCCGGTGGCGGGGTCGGCTACGGGCTCGGCCAGCTTCTGGCCCTTGGCCTGGGTCCACAGGGTCAGCTTCTTGTTGAACTTATACCGGCCCACGGTGCTCAGGTCATACCGCCGGGGATCGAAGAACAGGTTCTGCATCAGGGTCTCGGCGGAGTCCAGCGTGGGGGGCTCGCCGGGGCGCTGCTTGCGATAGATCTCCAGCATGGCCTCCTCATAGGATTTGCAGGTGTCCTTTTCCATGGTGGCCACAATGCGGGGATCATCGCCGAAGCGGTCCAGGATATCGGCGTCGGTTTTCAGGCCCAGGGCCCGGATCAGGCAGGTGATGGGCAGCTTGCGGTTCTTGTCGATGCGGACCCAGAACACCTCGCTGCTGTCGGTCTCATACTCCAGCCAGGCGCCGCGGTAGGGGATCACGGTGGACGTCAGCAGGGGCAGGTCCGTTTTCAGGTCGATCTCCTTGCCGTAGTAGATGCCGGGGGAGCGGACGATCTGGCTGACCACCACGCGCTCGGCGCCGTTGATGACGAAGGTGCCGCCATGGGTCATCAGGGGGAAATCGCCCATGAAGATCTCCTGCTCCTTGATTTCGCCCGTCTCCTTATTGTGCAGGCGGACGCTGACCTTCATGGGGGCGGCATATGTGGCATCCCGGGCCTTGCACTCCTCCACGTCGTACTTGGGCTTTTCGTCCATGCTGTAGTCGATGAAGCTCAGCTCCAGGTTGCCGGCATAGTCGCCGATGGAGGCCACGTCGGCAAAAACCTCCCGCAGGCCGGTGTCCAGGAACCACTGATAGGATTTCTTCTGGATCTCCAGCAGGTTGGGCATCGCCATGACCTCTTCGTGTCTGGCAAAGTTCTTGCGCAGGGTCTTGCCATAATACTTGTCCTTGGCCATCTTCAATACTCACGCCTTTCTTTTCGCATTTTCTCCGTGCTTTTCCTCAGGGAACGGCTTTCCACCGATTTGACACGCGGGGGCGAGTTGTTTGTTTTCGCGCTGTTCCACTTGTAATTTCAGGGGAAAGCTGGTATCATAACAGCAGATTGAAATGGGGCTTTAGCCCCATTTTCCCAATATAGCGTCTCATTGTACCATAGACGCGCCTGCTTTGTCAACATAAAACACTGCCTTGCCCGAAATTTTTTCGTGGCTGCGGTGTTTTTTTATTTTCCGCCTCCCGCACCTCCGGTCCATCCGCAGGGGCGGACGAATCTGTCCGCCCGCATATCCGCACTCCCTGCGGCGCATTCCGTAGGGGGCGGCGTCCCCGACGCCCCAAGGCATTCCGTCATTTTTCCATATAAAAAGCAGCCCTTCGGGCACCCTCCGTAAGGAAGGGACTCCAATGATTTGTATTTAGCTTTTTTCGCGGATTGTGGTGTCATAATCCGATGCTTGCTATCCCTGTGGACACGACGGCAAATGCTTCGTATTATTTATTTATAATAACTCCTTTGTACCAAGTCGGAATGGATTTCGTCATATTCTCATACCAGCTTAGTACATCTTTTGCTTGATTTATCATTACTTGAATTTGGCTCTGCCCAAAAGGAATTGCCCAAGGCACAGAAGATAAAGTATTACTGCTAATATAAAGTGCGAGCAACTCCCAAAACGGAATTGGTACGTCATTGCTGAAGTATCCGTTTACCATTCCGGTTGCAAACAAAGGGGTAGCTTGAGCGCACCACACAATGCGGTTAAATTCTTCCCACGGATCTCCGAAGTTATTTCTATTAAAATCAATGATGTAGAGTCGCTTATCATTCCCTATCATCATATTGCCGATATGGTAATCTCCGTGCTGATAGGTTCGAGGGCGACCGCTGAGCAAATATCTGTGAGCGTTAATGTAATCAATGAAGGCTTGCCCATTTTCGTACTTGACAGGACATTCTTCATACATCTTGATTTTGTGGTCTGCTTTACGATTAAAATAGATTTCCCAATCTTCTATTTCTTTCGGAGCGGGGATTTTATGAATTTCTTTTAGTATTTTTCCTGCTTCAAAACCATAAGAATACTGTTCATGGTCTGTTAAATTATGTATATTTTCTTCTGCATCAATGCCATCTATCCAAGTTTGAATAGAATAAACTCCTTCATCAAATGTGCCGAACTCTAAGGGGCGGCACATTGGTACACCGAGAGCTGCTACCTGACCCATAAGTTCATATTCGCTTTTCTTCCTGTCATACTGTTCAATCGGAGAAACACGAAGCAAAAATTTATTTCCTTGCTCGTCGGTAACACAGTATTTTCTATCTTCTGACCAACCTTTATCTATTAGTTGCTTTGTAATAAATTCATGTTGTGGCATAGCCTTTCATCCTTTCAAAGAATTATTTGCCTTACAAAAAATATTCTTGGTAAAATTATATTTCTTATTATACAGAAAATAAAATCATTATTTACTATTTTTTGCTCCTACCGTAATCCTTCAATATGATTGTTTTTCCTATAAATCCAAATTCCGGCTGACGACAAAACCAAAGGGAGACAACTTCCTTACGGAGCGTCTCCCTTCGGCTGCTTTTTGTATGAGCTTGTCAAAAATTCTTTTTGACAAGTTGTTTTCAGAACAGGCCGGGAATGTTCAGCCCGCCGGTGACGGAGCCCATGGCGGACTCCATAGCCTCCTCCGCCTGGCGCAGGGCCTCGTTAACGGCGGAGATCACCAGGTCCTGGAGCATCTCCACATCCGCCGGGTCCACGGCGTCGGGCTGAATGGTCAGCGCCGTCACCTGCTTCTTGCCGGATACGGTGGCCTGCACCGCGCCGCCGCCTACGGAGGCGGTGAAGCTGCTCTCCTCCACATTCTTCTGGGCAGCTTCCATATCCTGCTGCATCCTGGCCAGCTTCTGCTGCATTTGCTGCTGCTGGCGCATCATCCCGGCGCTGCCGCCGAACCCGTTGCGGGCACTGTATCCCTTAGCCATGTCGCATTCTCCTTTATATTACGAAATATTGCTTATTTGATCTTGAAATTTTCCAGCTGCTGGCCCTGGGCCGCCACCTCATCCAGCTTATCCGGGGTCTTTTCCGCCGGAGGCTCCTCCCAGGGCGGCGTCTGATCTTCGGGAGCCGCCGTTTCCGCCGGAGGCTGGGGCTCCGGGGCCTTTGGGGGAGCAGGTTTTGGCTCCGGGCGGGGCTTCCGGGGGGCGGACTTTTTTCCGGCGGGGGCCGGTGCGCCGCCAACGGTCAGCACCACCCGGACGGTTTGTCCCTCTGCGGCGGAGGCCACCTCCTGGAGCACATGGAGCACCGAGTTGTTGTTCAGGGAGTCCCGGACGAACTCGTTCTGGCAGTACAGCGTCAGGCAGTCGCCGTCCACCGCCCCCCGGACCATATTCAGAAATACCCGGTGATTCACCGCCAGGCGGCCCTTGCAGTGCTCCTTCATGGCGTCCCATTTGCCGGTGTCGCCCACCACGGCGGCGGCCCTGGCAGCCGCCGGTTCGGGAGCGGGTCTGTTGGCCGGACGCTTGGCAGGCGGTTCTTCGTCCGGAATATCGAATATCCGTTCCCGGTTCCCGGGCTCCTGGGGCAGGGGCGGCTCCTCCGGCATGGGAGGGCGATCCTCCGCCGGTTCGTCCCGGCTTATCCCGGTGCTGTCCCGGGACACAGGGGCCGGTTTCGGGGACATCCCACTGTTTTGCGGGACAGTTTTTATTGAAATTCCGTTAGATATCTGATCCTCCAGCCGGTCGATCCGCTGGCTCAGGGCCGTAAGGTCGCCGGAAAGACCTTCGTCGCACAGGCGCAGCAGACACAGCTCCGCATCCGTCCGGGGCTGGAAGCTGTCTCCCAGCCCGGCGCAGCAGGCCTGGATGGTCTCCGTCAGATACAGAAACCGCCGCATGGGCTGGCTGCCGGAAAGGGACTTCAGGGTCTTGGTATCGTATATACCCGTCAGCAGGGCGGCGGCCCCGTCGGGGGCGGCCTTGAGAATGGTCATGTCCCGGGCCAGGTCCCCCAGCTCCCCCAGCATGGCGGCCACGTCCTTGCCGCCCCGGTACAGCTCATCCAGCCGGGTCAGGGCCCCGGCGGCATCCCGCCGGAGGATGCAGTCCATCAGCTCCACCGTCTGGACGCTGCCGGCCAGGCCCAGAATATCCAGCACCGCCCGGCTGTCCAGCTGGCCCTGGGCCACCCGGCACTGATCCAGCAGGCTCAGGGCGTCCCGCAGGGCGCCGTTGGCCATCCGGGCCAGGATCTCCGCCCCGTCGGGGGCCAGGGGAATATTTTCGGCCCCGGCAATGCGCAGCAGGTGCTTTTCCATATCCCGGGGCAGGATGCGCTTGAAATTGAAGCGCTGGCACCGGGAGAGAATGGTGGCCGGAACCTTGTGCAGCTCCGTGGTGGCCAGAATGAACATCAGGTGCTCCGGCGGCTCCTCAATGGTCTTGAGCAGAGCGTTGAAGGCCTGGGTGGACAGCATGTGGACCTCGTCGATGATATAGACCCGCTTTTTCAGCACCGTGGGGGTATAGACCGACTCGCTGAGCAGCTCCCGGATGTCGTCCACCCGGCTGTTGCTGGCAGCGTCCAGCTCCGTCACGTCCAGCAGGGAGCCGCTGTCGATGCCCCGGCAGGCCTCGCACCGGTTGCAGGGGGCCCCGTCCTCCGGGTGCAGGCAGTTGACGGCCTTGGCCAAGATCCGGGCGCAGGTGGTTTTGCCGGTGCCCCGGGTGCCGGTGAACAGATACGCGTGGGCCGTGCGGCCCTCGGCCACCTGGCGCTGGAGCGTGCCGGTGATGTGGTCCTGGCCCACCACCTGGGAAAACGTCTTGGGCCGCCATTTGCGGTACAGTGCCTGATACATGAAGCAGCCCTCCCTTTGCGTTTGCGTAAAAAATAAAACTCCTCCGCTGCCAGCCGCGGGGCCGGTGGACTCGCGGCACATGGATGATCCCTCTTAATGCTGCTCGGTTCCCCGCCTGACATGATTCGTGGGTATCCATTGCGCGAGACCGGCTCCGCAGCTGGCGGCGGAGGAGTCGTCATGCAGATATCCTATCACATTTTGCTCCCGTTGGCAACTGGAATTTTTTTCGCAGGGGGATTCATAGAAATTTAACACAAAAGCCGACGTTCCGCGCTTGTGAGAAAAAATTTTTTATGGTATACTCCAATAATACTGAGAAAGTATCTGCCCGGCGGGCAGTTTTTTTAACGGAAGGAGACCAAGATGGACTCAAACAACAGAAACGGCGGAAACAACGGCGGAAACAAGAAGAACAACCGGAATCTGCGCAGCGTCCTCTCCCTGATCGGCTGGGCGTTGGTGCTGACCCTGGTGTTCAACTACATTCTGGCCATGACCAGCGGCGGCAAGAGCTTCGAGATCACCTACAGCCAGATGATGAACCTGGTGCAGGAGGACCAAATCAAGAAGATCCAGCTGAAGGACGGCGTGCTGTATGCCACCCCGGTGGACGGCTATACCTATACCCAGGAGTCGTCCAACAAGAACCAGCAGCCCCGGACCTATACCCAGAGTGAGAAGAGCCCCATCACCCTGTACACCACCTACCTGACGGACACCCGGCTGCTTCCCCTGCTGGATGAGCACGGCGTGGAGTATTCCAGCCCCGTCAAGAGCTCCTGGAGCGTCCTGGGCGACATCCTGGTGATGTACATTCTGCCTATGCTGCTGACCATGGGGCTGATCGTGCTGGTGATGCGGATCGTGTCCAAAAACGGCGGCGGCATCGGCGGCATCGGCAACGTGGGCAAGTCCAACGCCAAGGTGTATATGGAAAAGCAGACCGGTGTCACCTTCAAGGACGTGGCCGGTCAGGACGAGGCCAAGGAGTCCCTGGAGGAGATCATCGACTTCCTCCACAACCCCGGCAAATACACCGCCATCGGCGCGAAGCTACCCAAGGGCGCGCTACTGGTGGGCTCCCCGGGTACCGGCAAGACCCTGCTGGCCAAGGCCGTGGCCGGTGAGGCCAACGTGCCCTTCTTCTCCATCTCCGGCTCCGACTTTGTGGAGATGTTCGTGGGCGTGGGCGCGTCCCGGGTCCGTGACCTGTTCAAGGAGGCCGCCAAGGTGGCTCCCTGTATCATCTTCATCGACGAGATCGACACCATCGGCAAATCCCGGGACGGCGGACGCTTCGGCGGCAACGACGAGCGAGAGCAGACCCTGAACCAGCTGCTGGCGGAGCTGGACGGCTTCGACCCCAGCAAGGGCGTTATCGTTCTGGGCGCCACCAACCGGCCGGAGGTGCTGGACAAGGCGCTGCTGCGGCCCGGCCGCTTCGACCGGCGCATCACCGTGGACCGGCCCAACCTGGCAGGCAGACTTGCCACCCTGCAGGTCCACACCCGGAACATCCGCCTGGCGGAGGACGTGAATCTGGACAAGATCGCCCAGGCCACCGCCGGGTGCGTGGGCGCGGACCTGGCCAACCTGGTGAACGAGGCGGCCCTGCGGGCCGTGCGCAAGGGCCGCAAGGCCGTGAACCAGAACGACCTGCTGGCCGCCTTTGAAACGGTCATCGCAGGCTCCGAGAAGAAGGGCACCGTCATCACCCAGGAGGAAAAGCGCATCATCGCCTATCACGAGGTGGGCCACGCCCTGGTGGCGGCCAAGCAGAAGAATGCCCAGCCCGTCAGCAAGATCACCATCGTGCCCCATACCCAGGGAACTCTGGGCTACACCCTGCACCTGCCGGAGGAGGAAAAGTTTCTCATGTCCAGGGAGGACATTCTGGCGGAGATCCGGACCCTGCTGGCAGGCCGGTCCTCGGAGGAGATCGTGTGCAACACCATGACCTCCGGCGCAGCCAACGACATCGAGCGGGCCACGGAAATGGCCCGGAATCTGGTGGCCCGCTTCGGTATGTGCGACGAGTTCGACATGATGGCCCTGGGCACCGTGCAGAGCCAGTATCTGGACGGCGGGTACTCCATGACCTGCGCCCAGGAGACGTATGCCGCGGCGGACCGGGCAACCATTGCCATCATCCGCCAGTGTCATCAGGACGCCAGGAAGCTCCTGGAGGAAAACCGGGAGCTGCTGGACAAAATCGCGGCGTATCTGCTGAAGAAGGAGACCATTACCGGCCAGGAGATGATGGCCATCATCGAGGGACGGGACCCGGAGACCGTGGACAACTACGGCGCCACCCGGGAGGAGGACCAGAAGCTGTTCCGCCCCTCCACCCCGGACGTGATCGAGGCTCCCGCCAAGCACATCAATATCGTGTCCCAGCCTATCCCCATGCCGGACTTTGATAAGAAGGACGAGAAGCCGGAGGGGCAGCCCCAGGATAAGCCGGAGGACCAGAGCGAGCATGGCCAGAGCAAGGAATAAACAGCGGAAATAAGCATACCAAAAGGAGACGGGCTGCGGCCCGTCTCCTTTTGAGCTTGTCAAAAAAGGGCGTTGCCCTTTTTTGACAGTCTGGTCTGCCAAGGATTGGCCCCAGTATACCAGCCGATAAAGCGAAAACGTTTCCACGGATTCGCCTTATTGAAACAACGTTTTTCGACTTGATTTTCTCATTGTTTTGTGCTATATTGGGATGGCATCTGAAAAGAGGACGCGGAGGATGACTCCGCCTTGAGAAAGGGGGCGCCGCCGGATGGGCCTGTACATAGGAAAAGTGGATCGCAGGTGGCTGTCCCGGGTGCTCCTGATCATGCTGGCGGACATCGTCGGCATCATGGGCTCGTACCTGTTGGCCCTGTGGGCACGGTTCGACTTCCACTTTACGGATATTCCCCAGGAGTTTGTGGACGGATATCTGCACACCATCTGGTGGTGGGTGCCGGTCTGCCTGGCGGTGTTCTGGCTGTGCAACCTGTACAACAGCATCTGGCGGTTCGTCAGCGTGGACGCGCTGATGCGGATCATACTGGCCTATGTGCTTCTGGGCGGGCTGAGCTTTGCATGCGTGGCGCTGTTTGGGGTGCATATGCCCCGGTCCTATTATGTGTGGGGCCTGTTCTTCAGCTTCTTCTGCACCTCCGGCATCCGCTTTTTCTATCGCGGGGTGCGGTACCTGCGCAACCGGGCGCCTCTGGCCCGGAAAAATGCGGAAAACGTCATGATCATCGGCGCAGGCCAGGCCGGGCGGCAGCTGATCCGGGAATACGCCGTCAGCAGTCATCTCAACAGCCGGGTGGCCTGCATCATCGACGACAACCCCGCCAAGCGGGGCCGCATTCTGGAGGGTGTGCGCGTTGTGGGTGCGCGGCGGGACATTCCCCAGGCCGCCAAGCAATTCGATATTGACAAGATCGTGTTCGCCATTCCGTCGCTTCAGGGCGCCGGAAGGCAGGAGATCCTCAATATATGCAGCACCACCGGCTGCCAGATCCAGGTGGTGCCGGGCATGTATCAGCTGGTCAACGGTGAGGTCACCATCAGCAAGCTCCGCCGGGTGGAGCTGCAGGACCTGCTGGGCCGGGACCCCATCCAGGTGAACCTGGAGGAGATCTGCGGCTATATCAACGACAAGACGGTTCTGGTCACCGGAGGCGGCGGCAGCATCGGCAGCGAGCTGTGCCGTCAGATCGCCCGGCACAGGCCCCGGCGGCTGGTAATCTTCGACATTTACGAGAACAACGCCTACGACATTCAGATGGAGCTGCGCCGGGAGCACCCGGAGCTGACGCTGGAGGTGTGCATCGGGTCCGTGCGGGACCAGCAGCGGGTGGATAACCTGCTGGATACGTACCGGCCGGACCTGATCTTCCACGCGGCGGCCCACAAGCATGTGCCCCTGATGGAGGACAGCCCCAACGAGGCCATCAAGAACAACGTGTTCGGCACCTATAAAATGGCCCGGTCCGCCGCCCGGCACGGGGTAAAGCGCTTTGTGCTGATCTCCACGGACAAGGCGGTGAACCCCACCAACATCATGGGCGCGTCCAAGCGCCTGTGCGAGATGGTGGTGCAGATGATGAACCGGCGCAGCGAAACGGAATTTGTGGCGGTGCGGTTCGGCAACGTCCTGGGCAGCAACGGCAGCGTGGTGCCCCTGTTCGAGCAGCAGATCGCCCACGGGGGACCGGTGACGGTGACGCATCCGGAGATCACCCGGTTTTTCATGACCATTCCCGAGGCGGTGTCCCTGGTTCTGCAGGCGGGGTATTATGCCAGGGGCGGCGAGATCTTTGTGCTGGACATGGGCCAGCCGGTGAAGATCGACGACATGGCCCGGCAGCTGATCCGCCTGTCCGGCTACGAGCCGGATGTGGATATCCCCATCATCTATACCGGCCTGCGGCCCGGAGAGAAGCTGTACGAGGAGCTGCTGATGGACGAGGAGGGCCTGCAGGAGACCGCCAACCAGCTCATCCACATCGGCCAGCCCATCAACATGGACGACGAGGCCTTCTGCCGCCAGCTGGCGGTGCTGGAGCGGGCCTGCGAGAGCAACAGCCCGGACATCCGCCAATATGTGGCGGACATGGTGCCCACGTATCACCCCAAAACAGATCAAAGCGCATAAAAGCCTGTCAAAAAAGGGCGGAGCCCTTTTTTGACAGACTGAAGCATCCCTTTGGCGTTTCCGGCCAAAGGGATGCTTTTCGCGTGATGCGGCGGTTTCGCCGGTGGAGGGAAGCAGGGGAGCGCCTTTCCTACTTTCCGGCGGCGATCTTGTCCTCGGTCTCCTGGCGGATGGCCTGGCGCAGGCGGGTCAGATACGGAGAGAAGGCGGCGTTTTCCTGAGCGTAGGTGCGGTTCAGGTCGTACTCCCGGGGCTCCCAGGTGTCGATGGGGGACTCGTTGTGCTGGATGACGGCCTCAAACTTGTCCAGAGCCTTGTAAATGCGGGCCTCCGTGGTCTCCAGCGCCGCCATCTCCCGGTACAGTGCCCGCATCTGCGCATCATACGGGGCGGGCAGGGTGTCCACCCACGCCAGCAGCTGCCGCTCCTCGTCGGCCTCGTCCGCCGCCGTTTTACGGAAGGTGGGGATGTCGCCGGTAAAGCACTCGCCCAGGTCGTGGATCAGGCACATGCGGATAACCTTGTCCATGTCGGCCTCCGGAAACTCGTCCCGCATCCAGTAGGCCATCAGGGCAATGCGCCAGCTGTGCCCGGCCACGCTCTCCGGCCGGCGGCGGGAGGTGCAGCAGTGGCGGGTGGTGTCCTTCAGCCGCTCTGCCATGTGCAGGGCGGACAGCAGCTCGGTGGGATTCATAACGGTTCTCCTTTTTTCTCTCAGATTTCGACCAATTCGATCTCCGTGCCCCGGTCCCGGAGCAGGGCCAGCAGGGCCCGGACGGACAGCCACACCGTGGCGGTGTTGTCATTGGGATGAACGCCGATGCGGCCGCCGTCGAAATCCCGGTCCAGGCAGAAGCGGACAGCGTGGTCCCGGTCGTTCAGCAGCCCCAACGGCGTCACGGAGCCGGGGGTCAGGTCCAGCAGCCGCAGCAGCTCCTCCGGGGAGGCGAAGCTCAGGCGGCGGGTGCCGTGGCGGCGCTGGAATTCCTTCAGGTCCACCCGCTTGCCGCAGCGGACGGTGATCAGGTAATAGCTCCGCTTTTTGTCGTCCCGGACCAGCAGATTTTTGGCGTCGTCCTCCGGATACGGCATGTCCACGGCGGCGCACTCCTCCATGTTGAACACCGCCGGATGCTCGGTGATCTCAAAATCCACGCCGTGGGCGCGGAGATAGTCATAGGTTTCCTGCTTGGTCATTGACCGGTTCCTCCTTAACGGGTTTTCTCCATTGTACCAGGCAGGGGCGGCGTTTGCAAGCCGTCTGCGGATGCCACGCAAAAGCTGTCTGCCGGAGCGGAAGCTTTGTGCAGTATGCGAATTTTCTTTTGCAGGGAAAAGCGTTATAATCGGGCGTAGATCACACCGAAGGGGACAGGCTATGAGCATCATTTTCTTCGACATTGACGGCACCATCATGGACGTGAACGGCAGCATCCCGCCCTCCGCCGCAGAGGCGGTGCGGCAGCTGCGGCAGGCGGGGCATCACTGCATTATCAATACCGGGCGGCCCCGGATCGCCATGGAGCCCCAGCTGCTGGAGCTGGCATTCGACGGGCTGGTGTGCTCCTGCGGCCAGTATATCCAGCTGGACGGCCGGGTGCTGCGGCACGTGGGCTTTGACCGGGACACCAGCCGGAAAATCCTGGAGGCCGGGCGGCGGTGCCTGGTGGATATGTACTTTGAGGAGGCGTCGCACATCTGGGTGGATACGCCCCACCACCACCTGAACCGGGAGCTGGAAAACGCCGTGAAGCGCCTGGAGCGGGGCGGCGTCCGGGTGGGGCGGCCTGACGGCGACCCGGATTTTCACTTTGACAAGGTGTGCGTCCTGGTGGGGCCGGACAGCCGGAGGGAGGAATTTCTGGCGGAGATGGCGCCCCTGTGCCAGATCATCGACCGGGGCGGCGGCATGTTCGAGCTGCCCATGCGGGGCTATTCCAAGGCGTCCGGCTGCCGGGCCGTGGCCCAGGCCCTGGGCGCGGACCTGGCCGACTGCTACGCCATCGGCGACAGTCCCAACGACCTGGAAATGCTGGCGTGTGTGGGACACCCCCTGGTCATGGGCGACGCCCCGGCAGAGGTGCAGGCCCAGGCGGAATACGTCACCGCGCCCCTGCGGGAGGACGGCCTGTACCGGGCCATGGTTCATATGGGCCTGCTGCACGAATAACAAAAGCTCCCGGTGCGAGGGCCGGGGTGGTCGTAAAACAGTTTCAGTCCCCGCAGCCATGCGGTGTTTACCTGACGATCGTTCAAGGGCAGTTATTGCAGCAGATGGACAAATAAATCGTGCACTTCTATGCACCTTTCGGTGTACGGTGTGGGTATCCCTTGCCTCTCCCTGTGGGAGAGGTGGCCGAGCGCGGCGAGGACGGAGGGGGCAAACGGCAAGACCCTCTCAGTCACCTGCGGTGACAGCTCTCCCAAAGGGAGAGCCAAGGGGCTACACCCTGCTGCATGGTATGTTGGCATAAGAAATGGAGCGTATCTGTGTCGATACGCTCCATTAACTGTTTTTGCGGACTTATTTACCGGGTCAGGAAGAACATCAGGGCAAACAGGATGCTGATGATCCAGGTGCCCACATTGATCTCCTTGATCTTGCCGGTGAAGATCTTCACGAACACATAGGAGATCAGGCCGAAGGCGATACCATAGGAGATGTTGTAGGTCAGGGGCATGAACGCCACGGTGACAAAGCCGGTCACGGCAGCGGCGGGATCGTCCCAGGCGATGTTGCGGACGTTGGACATCATCAGCACGCCCACATAGATCAGGGCCGCGGCGCAGGCGTAGGTGGGGATCAGCTGGGCCACGGGGGACAGGAACATGGCGATGAAGAACATCACCGCGGTAGCCATAGAGGCAAGACCGGTGCGGCCGCCCTCGGCCACGCCGGCAGAGGACTCCACGAAGGTGGTGACGGTGGAGGTGCCGCAGACAGCGCCGGCGCAGGTAGCGCAGGCATCAGCCAGCATGGCCCGGTCCATATTGGGAACGTTGCCGTCCTTATCCAGCATGTTGCCGGCAGAGCAGGCGCCGTACAGGGTGCCCAGGGTGTCGAACATATCCACCATGCAGAAAGCCAGCATGGTGGTCAGCAGCATCACCACGAAAGCGCCGGTGCCGTTGGCGGCAATGAAGGCGGAGAAGTCAAAGCCGGACTTGAACACCGCGCCGAAGGCCTGGGTGCCGAAATCGCGGAAGGCGCCGAAGAAGTCGGAGGTCAGGTTGGGGGCGATGGCAGAGGCATAGAAGCCGGGAACGGTGATCAGACCCACCACATAATACACCACGGCAGCGCCCAGGATGCCCCACAGCACCGCACCGCGGACCTTCTTCTTGCTCATGGCGCCGATGGCGAACACGGCCAGCAGAGTGATGAGCATGGGGAAGATGGTGGCCCAGGTCTGCTCGCCGGTGAACACGTTGAAGGAGTGCAGATTCACGCAGGTAGAGGCGTCGTTGACCACGATGCCGGCGTTCTGCAGGCCGATGAAGGCGATGAACAGGCCGATACCGGCGGAGATGGCCGCCTTGACCTCGTGGGGGATGGAGTCGAAGATGATCTTGCGCAGACCGGTAACGGTCAGCAGCACGAAGATGATGCCGTCAAACAGCACCAGCACCAGGGCGTTGGCATAGCTCAGGCCCAGGCCCACACACACGGTGTAGACAAAATAGGCGTTGAGGCCCATTCCGGAGGCCTGCGCCAGCGGCAGATTGGACAGCAGGCCGATGAGCAGGGTGCCCACCACGGCGGAAATAGCGGTGGCCACATAAATGGCCCCGTAGCTGACGCCCAGCACATCGGTGCCGTCGCCAAAGGGGTTCGAGAACATACCGGCATTGACCATCAGAATGTAGGCCATGGCCATAAAGGTGGTGATACCGGCCATGATCTCCGTCCGGACGGTGGAGCCCTTTTCGGTTACATGGAAGAAGCGATCCATAAACTCTCTCCTTTTATAAGTTTTCCGCTGCGCCTTCCGGGTGCAGCAAATTTATTTTACCATTCCGGCCTTGTCCACGCAAGCCCCATTTTCGCTAATGACTGCCATTCTTCGGGAAATTGTGACAGTCGCTGTGAAAAGACTGCAAATTTTTGTGGAAATAACGAGGGTAAGCGGTGAGGACTGAGAAAAAGCACGATTTTGTGTAAATCATCTTGCATTTCGCGAAAACTTTAGTATACTGGACGTGCAGCGTGTGTTTCGCTGCAGAGAGATTTAAAAAAAAGATAAGGAGAATGTACAAATGATTCTGGAACTCATCGCTACGATTCTGTCACTGGTAGGCTCCTGGATGGTCTATAAGAAGATGGGCCGTCAGGGCTGGGAGGGCATTGTCCCCATTTACAACACCTATGTCCTCTGCCAGGAGCTGTACGGCAACGGCTGGAAATTCCTCCTGCTCCTGATCCCCTTCTATAACATCTATTTCGGCATCAAGATGATGATCGACCTGGCCAAGGCCTTCAATCTGGGCGCGGGCTTCGGCATCGGCCTTCTGCTGCTGCCCTTCGTGTTCTGGCTGATCCTGGCCTTCGGCGGCGCGCAGTATAAGGACGGCAGCTACACCAACACCCAGCCCGACATGGTGGAGGATGTGGTCAACAAGGCCAAGGACGTCGTTTCCGGCAACCACAGCAACAACGAGGAGAATAATCAATAAGGCAAGCATTAACAAGCCCGCCCTGCGGTGACGCAGGGCGGGCTGCTTTTTTACAGATTTACAGAAAAGGGGAGAGGCCGCAGCCTCTCCCTCTTTTGTTATCCTTGCCTTACTTGCCGAAGTAGCGGTTCAGCAGGCCCTCGAAGGCCTTGCCGTGGCGGGCCTCGTCACGGGCCATCTCGTGGACGGTGTCGTGAATGGCGTCCAGGTTGTACTTCTTGGCCAGCTTCGCCAGCTCAAACTTGCCGGCGGTGGCGCCGTTCTCGGCGTCCACGCGCATCTGCAGGTTCTTCTTGGTGGAGTCGGTGACCACCTCGCCCAGCAGCTCGGCGAACTTGGCGGCGTGCTCGGCCTCCTCCAGGCCGGCCTTCTCCCAGTACATGCCGATCTCGGGATAGCCCTGGCGATGGGCCACACGGGCCATGGCCAGATACATACCCACCTCGCTGCACTCGCCCTCGAAGTTGGCGCGCAGGCCGGCAATGATCTCCTCGCGGACCTCGGCAGGGACGTCCTCGCCGAACACCTTGCCTACGCCCACCACATGCTCGGCGGCCCAGGTCTTTTCCTCGGCCTGCAGGGTGAACTTATCGCCGCTGACATGGCACACCGGGCACTCAGCCGGGGGATTCTCGCCTTCATAAACGTAACCGCAAACAGGACAGACCCACTTTTTCATAGTAAATTTCCTCCGTTATATTCAGTATTTATTGGTTTTGGGAACCGTGGCTCCCTCATTGACTGAATGCAGTATAACACGGAATCGGGCCCTTTATAAGTTGCAATTGCAACAATCGGAAAATTTTTCCGATTGTTTTTACGCCTGAGGCGGATCGTTCTCCACCAGCGCCTTGGCGCTGGCCGCCAGACCTGCCAGACCCTGGATCTCGCTGGGGATAATGATCTTGGTGGCCTTGCCGTCGGCCATTTTCTCCAGAGCCTCCAGGCTCTTGAGCTTGATGACCTGGTCGTTGGGGGCGTTCTCGTTGAGCATGCGCATGGCGTCGGCCAGGGCCTGCTGCACCTTCATGATGGAGGTGGCCTCGGCCTCGGCGGCCATGATCTTGGCCTGCTTGGCGGCATCGGCCCGCAGAATGGCGGACTGCTTCTCGCCCTCGGCTACCAGGATCTTGCTGGCCTTCTCGCCCTCGGCCTGAAGGATGGACTCCCGGCGCTCGCGCTCGGCCTTCATCTGCTTTTCCATGGCGTTCTGGATCTCGCGGGGAGGCAGGATGTTCTTCAGCTCCACGCGGTTGACCTTGATGCCCCAGGGGTCCGTGGCCTCGTCCAGGATGGTGCGCATCTTGGCGTTGATGGTATCCCGGGAGGTGAGGCTCTGGTCCAGCTCCAGCTCGCCGATGATGTTGCGCAGGGTGGTGGCGGTGAGGTTCTCAATGGCGTTCATGGGATACTCCACGCCGTAGGTATACAGCTTGGGGTCGGTGATCTGGAAATAGATCACGGTGTCGATCTGCATGGTGACGTTGTCCTTGGTGATCACGGGCTGGGGATCGAAATCCGCCACCTGCTCCTTCAGGCTGACCTTCTTCACCACCCGCTCAATGAACGGGACCTTCAGATGGAAGCCCACGCCCCACACGGAGTGGAACGCGCCCAGGCGCTCCACCACATAGGCCCTGGACTGCTGCACGATATAGATGTTGCGGACGATGACGATGAGCACCAGCACCACCAGAATGGCGATGGCAACCGCGCCGGGGACAGAGATGTTGCTTGGCATGTGATTTTCCTCCTGTTTTTAATATAAGTAGTGTTTACGGACTTACACGGGCTCCACGAACAGGCGCACGCCCTCCATACGGACGATCTTCACCTGTGCGTTGCGGGGAATGGGCTGGCCGCTTTCGCTGCGGGCGGTCCAGGTCATGCCGCCCACATACACCGCCCCGGTGGGCACGGCGTTGTCGATGGACTCGGTGACCCGGGCCGTCTGGCCCAGGACGCGGTCGGCGTTGGTGGCGGTAACGTCCTTGTGCAGCAGCTTCTTCACCAGGGGGCGGGTGGCCGCCAGGCACACGATGGACACCACGAAGAACAGGGCAATTTGCAGCCACACAGGGCCTCCGCAGATGGCGGCGATGAGTCCCGCCACAGAGCCCACCACGAACCAGATGGACGCCAGCCCCACGGTGACGGCCTCCACCACGCCGAAAATCACCATGGCGGCGATCCAGATAATGGTCATCATATCGGTGGTTCCTCCTTTCAGACAAAGCCCCAGCGCCAGGGCCAGGGCCAGCGTCCCGGCCACTGCACCAAGACCCAGCCACTTTTCCCGGGGGGACAGATTGGCGAAAAACGCGGACAGCGCCGTTTTCAGGGTTTTCTCCGGCAGCGGCGGCGTATCCAGCGCGGGCTGCGCCGGGGCCTGCCGGGGCACCTCCTGGGAAAACAGCTCATCCAGGGACACCTGATACCGGTTGCAGATATAGAGGATCTTTTCAATCTCCGGATAGCCCCGGCAGGATTCCCATTTGCTGACGGCCTGCCGGGATACGTTCAGCTCCGCGGCAAACTGCTCCTGGGTCAGTCCCGCCCGGCGGCGCACCTCCTGTAACCGTTCTCCAAAGGCCATGGCCCCGTCCCTCCGTTTCTCTTTGGCCTTATCCTATCGGAAACGGGCCGCAATGTCTACCAACCTCCGTTTGCACCGGGAAAAAATCCGACGTTTTCCCCGCAACCTCAGGTTGTCATGGCTTCAGTATACTATAGTTTTGCCCGCCGCGCCACAACATTTTGAAAAAACACACGTTTTTTACAGAGCTGCCTGTTTTCCTTGACAAATACCGTTTCCCCTTGTATACTGTAGCCATCTGAACAGAAAGGTGGTGCCCAGCATGAAGAACAATACCGTCATTATCGTGCCGGGGACCATCGTGCATCCGTAACGCGCCTGCCGGGGGAGGGAGCAGGCTCATTGCGGCTGTGGGAGCGTCCTCATGGGAGGGCGCTTTTTTTTGCGCCCGGAAATCGTATCGGAAAAGAGAGAGTAAAAAAAGGAAGGAAGTGTCTGCGCTTTCATGGAAACCACCCGAAAGTTGTCCCGGCGGGAGAAGCTGTCTCTCATCGGGAAATATCTGCGCCCCTGCTGGGGGCATTTTGCCGCGGCGCTGCTGTGCGCATGCCTGGCCATGGTGTTCAACGCCCTGACGCCCCAGATCATCCGCATCACCGTGGACTCCATCCTGGGAACGGAGCCGGTCCGGCTGCCGGCTTTCCTCATGCGGTGGCTGAGCTGGCCGGTGCTGGAGGCCCGGCCCCTGACGGCCCTATGGTGGGCGGCAGGCGGCGTACTGCTGACGGCCCTGCTGCGGGGCGTTTGCAGCTACGGCCAGCGGCTCCAGCTGGCCCGGGGCTCCGAGAGCTATGTCAAGGGCATCCGGGACGACCTGTACCGCCACATCCAGTATCTGCCCTTTGCCTGGCACAAAAATAACCCCACCGGCGACATCATCCAGCGCTGCACCTCCGACGTGGACGTGATCCGCCAGTTCGTGTGCAATCAGCTGGTGGAGGTGGTGCGCACGGTGTTTCTCATCGCGCTGTACCTGTGCATCATGTTCTCCATGAACCTGCGGCTCTCGCTGATCTCGGCGCTGTTCATCCCCATCGTGGGCCTGTCCTCCGGGGTATTCTACAGGAAGATCTCCGGCCGGTTCCAGGCTGCCGACGAGGCGGAGGGGGACCTGACCACCTGCGCCCAGGAGAATCTTACCGCCGTCCGGGTGGTCCGGGCCTTCGGCCGGGAGCGGTATGAGGACGAGAAGTTCAACGCCAAGAATCAGCGCTTCTCCCAGCTCTGGATTCGGCTGGGAAAGCTGCTGTCCGTATACTGGGCCTCCGGTACCCTGCTGACGTGCCTGCAGGTGATGGTCATCGTGGTGACCGGGGCCTGCGAATGCGTAGCCGGGCGGATGACCCTGGGCACCTTCGTGGCCTTCGTCACCTATAACGAGGCCCTGTCCTGGCCGGTCCGGTCCCTGGGCCGGGTGCTGTCGGACATGAGCAAGGCCGGGGTGTCCATGGACCGGGTGGGCTACATCCTGAACGCCCGGGAGGAGCAGGACGCGCCCGACGCCGTGGACGCCGCAGACGGCGACATCGTCTTTGACCACGTTACCTTCGGCTATCAGGGCCAGCCGGTGCTGCGGGACGTGTCCTTTACCATCCGCAAGGGCGAGACCTTTGCCATTCTGGGGGGCACCGGCTCCGGCAAGAGCACCCTGGTCCACCTGCTGGACCGGCTGTATGACCTGCCGGAGGGCAGCGGCACCATCACCATCGGCGGGGTGGACATCCGGCACATGAAGCGGAAGTCCCTGCGCCGCCAGATCGGCCTGGTGCTTCAGGAGCCGTTCCTGTTTTCCCAGACCGTGGGCGAGAATATCTGCGCCGTGCGGCCCGACGCGGAAAACGAGGCCATGCGCCGTGCCGCCTCCATCGCCTGCGTGGACGAGGCCATCTCCACCTTCCCCCAGGGGTACGACACCGTGGTGGGCGAGCGGGGCGTCACCCTGTCCGGCGGACAGAAGCAGCGGGTGGCCATTGCCCGGATGCTGATGCAGCAGGCGCCTATTATGGTGTTTGACGACTCCCTGTCCGCCGTGGATGCCGAGACCGACGCCAAGATCCGCACCGCCCTCCGGGACACCCTGCACAGCGCCACGGTGCTGCTGATCTCCCACCGGGTCACCACCCTGATGCAGGCCGACCGCATCCTGGTGCTGGACGGCGGCCGGGTGTCCGCCCTGGGCACCCACCGGGAGCTGATCCAACAGCCCGGTATTTACCGGGATATCTATGACATCCAGATGCGCAGCGACGACCGCGCGCTGGTGGAGGAAGGAGGGAACGCCTGATGGCTGCCTTCGACGAAAAAGAATATACAAAATCCTTTGACTGGAGCATCTGGAGGCGGCTTGCGCCCTTTGTGCGGCCCTTCCGCCGGGACTTCGTGGGGATGCTGGTGTTCAACGGTCTGTGTGCCCTGGTGGACGTGGCCATTCCCCTGTTCCAGCGCTACGCCATCCGGAACTTTATCCAGGCGGACTCCCTTCGGGGCATCGTTCCCTTCTCCCTGGTGTATCTGCTGGTAATTCTTTTACAGGCTCTGTCCGTGGTGGCCTTTGCCCGCAACTCCATGACCATTGAGATGAACATGGGCCGGGATATGCGCCGCTCCCTGTTTCACCATCTCCAGACCCTGTCCTTCTCCTTTTACAACGTGACCCCCGTGGGATATCTGCTGACCCGGGTCATGAGCGATACCAACCGCATTGCCGGCATGGTGGCCTGGAATCTGACGGATATCCTGTGGGCGCTGTTCTATGTGCTGGGGACCTTTGCCGCCATGCTGATCCTGAATTGGCGGCTGGCGCTGGTGGTCATCGTCATCGTGCCTGTGATGGCGGTGCTCACCGGGTATTTCCAGAACCGCATCCTCCGGTGGAACCGGAAAGTCCGGAAGCTGAACTCCCGCATCACCGGCTCCTTCAACGAGGGCATCACCGGGGCCAAGACCACCAAGACCCTGGGCACCGAGGAGCAGACCGTCCGCACCTTCCGGGCCCTGACCCAGGAGATGCACGACGCCGGCATCGGCGCGGCCCGGCTCAACGCCATCTATATCCCGCTGGTGCTGTTTGCCAGCACCATGGCCGTGGCCATCGTGCTGCTGCGGGGCGGGTATATGGTGTCCGGGGGACTGCTGGAGCTGGCCACTCTATCCACCTTCACCACCTATGCCGTGGGCATTTTCGAGCCCATCCAGATGACCGCCGCCAACATCGCGGAGTTTATCTCCCTCCAGGCGTCTATCGAGCGGGTCACGGACCTGATGGACAAGGTCCCCCAGATCCAGGACAGCCCGGAGGTGGTGGAGAAGTACGGCGACGCCTTCCACCCCAAGCGGGAGAACTGGGAGCCCATCCGGGGCGAGATCGAGTTCCGGGACGTGACCTTCCGCTATCCCGACGGCGGCGACAACGTGCTGGAGCACTTCTCCCTGCACATCCCCCAGGGGGCCACCGTGGCCATCGTGGGCGAGACCGGCGCGGGCAAGAGCACCCTGGTGAACCTGGCCTGCCGGTTCTTTGAGCCCACGGAGGGGCAGATCCTCATCGACGGGGTGGATTACCGGCAGCGCAGCCAGCTGTGGCTCCACAGCAACATCGGCTATGTGCTCCAGGACCCCCATCTGTTCTCCGGCACCGTCCGGGAGAACATCCGCTACGGCAAGCTGGACGCCTCCGATGCGGAGGTGGAGGCCGCCGCCCGGGCCGTGTCCGCCGACACCGTGGTGGAAAAGCTGGACAAGGGCTGGGACAGCGATGTGGGTGAGGGCGGGGGACGCCTTTCCACCGGTCAGAAGCAGCTGATCTCCTTCGCCCGGGCCGTGCTGGCGGACCCCCGCATCTTCGTCCTGGACGAGGCCACCTCCTCCATCGACACCCAGACCGAGCAGCTGATCCAGCAGGCCATCGACCACCTGCTGCGGGACCGGACCTCCTTCCTCATCGCCCACCGGCTGTCCACCATCCGCAAGGCGGATATGATCCTGGTGGTCCGGGACGGGCGCATCGTGGAGCAGGGCACCCACCAGGAGCTGCTGCGCCGCCGCGGCTATTATCACGACCTGTACAGCAAGCAGTTCGCCGAGGAGTCTGCTGCCCGCATCCTGCAATAATTTTCCAATAACTGGAAGCCCCGGCAGCGGCGCTGCCGGGGCTTTTTCCTGCTCCGGGCCGGGCGCCTTTTCCGCATTGTCCCCCTATGACGGACACCCTCTCCATTGGCATTTTCGGCTGATTTCCCGCCTATAGAGTGCAAACTCCGTGAAAATTCTGACGAGCCATTTGCTGCGCTTGCCGTTTTTTTCACATATTTGTACACTGTGCAAATACAGGCGTTTGCCGTGTCGGGCATTGTTAAAACCTTGACCGCTATTTTGCGATACGGCTTCCATTTTTTTCCAAAAACCATTGCCAAGCCCAGGGAATTTCGATACAATATTTCCCGTAATACAAAAAGAAGGAACCTGCAACATGTGATGTGGGACCAAAATTCGAGGAGGTCTTTCATGAAAGTACTCGTTATCAATGCCGGCAGCTCGTCTCTGAAATATCAGCTGCTGGATCCGGAAACCGGCCATCTGCTGGCCAAAGGCCTGTGCGAGCGCATCGGCATTGACGGAAAATTCACCTATAAGCCCCAGGTGGAGGGCAAGGCCGTGATTTCTGCGGCCGACGTGCCCATGCCCACCCACTCCGAGGCCATCCAGGCGGTGCTGGCCGCTCTGGTGGACCCGGTCAACGGCGTCATCTCCTCCATGAAGGAGATCGACGCGGTGGGTCACCGGGTGGTCCACGGCGGCGAGAGCTTCGCCAGCTCCGTTCTCATCACCGACCAGGTGATGCAGGCGGTGGAGGACTGCACCCCCCTGGCGCCTCTGCATAACCCCGCCAACATCATCGGCATCGAGGCCTGCCGGGCGGTGCTGGGCCACGACGTGCCCCAGGTGGCGGTGTTCGACACGGCCTTCCACCAGACCATGCCCGAGCACGCCTATCTGTACTCCATCCCCTATGAGTATTACGAGAAGGACAAGATCCGCCGCTACGGCTTCCATGGCACCTCCCACCGCTATGTGTCCCTGCGGGCGGCGGAGCTTCTGGGCAAGGACCCGGCGGAGCTGAAGGTGGTGTCCTGCCACCTGGGCAACGGCTCCTCCCTGGCGGCAGTCAAGGGCGGCCGCTGCGTGGACACCTCCATGGGCCTGACGCCTCTGGCGGGCCTGCCTATGGGCACCCGGGCCGGTGATATGGACGTGGGCGTTGTGGAGTTCATCGCCAACAAGTACGACATGACCATTTCCGAGGCCGTGAACCTGCTGAACAAGGAATCCGGCATGCTGGGCCTGTCCGGCGTGTCCTCCGACTTCCGGGATCTGGAGCAGGCGGCAGAGAAGGAAAATCACCGGGCCACCGTGGCCCTGGAGATCTTTGAGTACCGGGTACGCAAGATGATCGCCGAGTATGCCGCCGCCATGGGCGGCGTGGACGTGGTGGTATTCACCGCCGGCGTGGGCGAAAACGCACCCGAGACCCGGGCCCACATCCTCCACGGTCTGGAGTTCATGGGCATCACCTGCGACCCGGAGAAGAACAACTGCCGGGGCAAGGAGCAGATCATCTCCCAGGACGGCGCGCCCGTCATCGTCATGGTGGTCCCCACCAACGAGGAACTGATGATCGCCCAAGACACCATGGAGCTGGTTCTGGATCAGGAGTAATCGCTTCAAATATTTCAAAAGGCCGCCCGGACGGGCGGCCTTTTGAAAGCTTGTCAAAAAAGGGCGTTGCCCTTTTTTGACAAAAGAGTTTTCGCTCCGACCCGCGCGTTTTCACGCATAAAATGCGCGAAAACACACTCTCTCCGCGCAAAGTATTTTTCGCGACGTACACGCCGCCGCGAAAAATGGATTGAACCTTATTCGCGGCCTGCGGGCCGCGAACTCTGCGAGGCTTTTTTGACAGTCTGTCAAGAGGCCGCCCGCGGCAGGCGCGGGTTTCTTATCAGGAAAAACTATCCGTTTCGGCAGAAAATGCTGCTCGTCCTTATCGCTCTGCCGCTCGGTGACTCCAACCAAAAGCTTAACGCGAAAACTCCAATACTTTATTGATTCTTTATGCTTTTCTGCGATATTTTAGCGCGATATATGAAAAATCCGAGAAATCTGTAACACTTCACAAAATGTTCGTTAAAACTTCGGCGCTTTGGCAATTGTAAACTTTCTATGACTGTTATAGAATTAACACAGGCCGGCCCACCGATTGTGACGGACCGGGCCGATAACAACAAAGGAGAGTGAATCTGTGTTTAAGAAATTCACCAATGGCTGCGTTCGCGTGGTCAACCGGTGGCTGCCGGATCCGTTCCTGTTTGCAGTCATCCTGTCCATCATCGTGTATGTGTTCGCGATGATCGCCACCAAGATGGGGCCGCTGAAGGTGCTCAATGCCTGGGGTTCCACCAGCGGCTTCTGGGGCCTGCTGGCCTTCTCCATGCAGATGGCTCTGGTGCTGGTGTTCGGCTCCGCCATGGCTTCCGCCAAGCCCTGCAAGAAGGCGCTGCGGTTCGTGGCCGGTATGTGCCACAACAACATGCAGGCCATCGTGGTCACCACCTTCATTTCCACCATCTGCTGCTGGCTGAACTGGGGCTTCGGCCTGATCGCCGGCGCTCTGCTGGCCCGCGAGGTTGCCAAGCGCGTTCCCACCGTGGATTATCCTCTGCTGATCGCCTCCGCCTATTCCGGCTTCGTCATCTGGCACGCCGGCCTGTCCGGCTCCATCCCCCTGCAGCTGGCCGAGGGCTACAAGCTGTTTGCCGGCACCGAGCAGGAAATGGTCCTGACCGCCTCCACCGCCGACACCATCTTCCACCCCATGAACATCATCATGTGCTGTGTGATTCTGCTGGTCATGCCCTTCGTGAACTATGCCATGCATCCCGACAGAGATCACGCCATCACCATCGACCCCACCCTGCTGCAGGATGAGGAGGACAAGACCTATGAGGTCAAGACGCCCGCCGACAAGATGGAGCACTCCCGCATCCTGTGGATCATCCTGGTAGTGGCCGGCTTCGCCTATATCATTTATTACTTCGCCACCCTGGAGGAGGGCAAGACCGTCGCCTCCGCTCTGAACCTGAACATCGTCAACTTCATCTTCCTGTTCCTGGGCATTCTGCTGCACGGCGACCTGCGCCGCTATGTGGACGCCATCGGCGAGGCCGCTGCCGGCGCCTCGGGCATCCTGCTGCAGTTCCCCTTCTATGCCGGCATCATGGGCATGATGACCGTCCGCAACGACGCGGGTGTCTGCCTGGCCGGTGTGATCTCCGACTTCTTTGTCAGCATTTCCACCAGCGTCACCTTCCCCATGTGGACCTTCCTGTCCGCCGGTATCGTGAACTTCTTCGTTCCCTCCGGCGGCGGTCAGTGGGCGGTCCAGGGCCCCATCGTTATGCCCGCCGCTCCCCAGCTGGGCGTGGAGCCCGGCCGTGCCGCCATGGCCATTGCCTGGGGCGACCAGTGGACCAACATGATCCAGCCCTTCTGGGCGCTGCCTGCTCTGGGCGTGGCCAAGCTGTCCGCCCGGGACATCATGGGCTATCTGGTGATCGTCCTGCTGTTCACCGGCCTGGTAGCCATCCTGGGCTTCCTGGCCTGGGGCCTGTTCTTTGCCTGATCCCCTGCCCTGTAAATCAAAAGAGGCGCTGCCGCGGCAGCGCCTCTTTTTTGCTATGGCTCTTATTGCTCCCGATACACAGCGGCGTCGAAGTCCCGCACCAGCTCCTGGCGCTTGGTGTCCATGACCTTCACCAGGTTGAACTCCTCAAAGGCCAGCCGCATGGCGAATTCCTTGGCCTCCTGAATGTCGTTGGTCTCGAAAAAGGGGAAGAAGCTCATCCCCGGAACGTTTTCCTTTTTCAGCAAAACCTGAAAGCGCATGGTCCGCATCCTCCTGCATGTGTGGTGTATTCTTTAGTATACCCCCGGCGGCGGAAAAAAGCAACGGCGCGATTCGCCCAAAAACCTCCTGAAAAAACCGGCAGATTTGCCGGAGGGAAAAATGCAAAAAAGCTCTTTTCTCCCGGGCCTGTGTCGTGTATAATAATCAGGTTGAAGCAATCACCAGAAAGTAGGGAGCACATATGAAGATCGGGTTCGACAACAACAAATACCTGACCCTCCAGGCCCAGCACATCCGGGCCCGGCGGGAGCAATTCGGCGACAAGCTGTATATCGAGTTCGGCGGCAAGCTGTTCGACGATTACCACGCCTCCCGGGTGCTGCCGGGATTCCAGCCGGACAGCAAGATCCGCATGCTGGCCTCCATCCGGGACGACGTGGAGATCGTGGTGGTCATCTGCGCCGGAGACATTGAGAAGAAGAAGGTCCGGGGCGACCTGGGCATCGGCTACGATGAGGACGTGCTGCGGCTCATGGATGTTTTCCGGGGCCTGGGCTTTTATGTTGGCTCCGTGGTCATCACCCAGTACGCCGGTCAGCCGGCGGCGGACGCCTTCATCAAGCGGCTGACGGCCCTGGGCGTCCGGAGCTATCGCCACTATCCCATTGCCGGGTATCCCTCGGACGTGGCCCACATCGTGTCCGACGACGGCCTGGGCAAAAACGACTATATCGAGACCTCGCGTCCCATCGTGGTGGTAACGGCCCCCGGCCCCGGCAGCGGCAAGATGGCCACCTGTCTGAGCCAGCTGTACCATGAGAACAAGCGCGGCGTCCGGGCGGGCTACGCCAAGTATGAGACGTTCCCCATCTGGAACCTGCCGCTGAAGCACCCGGTGAACCTGGCCTATGAGGCGGCCACGGCGGACCTGAACGACGTGAACATGATCGACCCCTTCCACCTGGAGGCCTACGGCAAGACCACCGTGAACTACAACCGGGACGTGGAGATCTTCCCGGTGCTCAACGCCATGTTCCAGCGGATCCAGGGCGCGTCTCCCTACAAATCCCCCACGGACATGGGCGTGAATATGGCGGGCTTCGCCATTGTGGACGACCAGGTGTGTCAGGCGGCGTCCCGGATGGAGATCCTCCGCCGCTACTACGCCGGCATGGCCGACCGCACCCGGGGCCGCTGTGACGATGAGGTGGTGCGGAAGCTGGAGATCGTTATGCAGCAGGCCGGCGTCACGCCGGAGATCTGCCCTGCCGTGGCGGCCTGCCTGCAAAAGGCAGAGGAGACCGGCGCTCCCGCCGGGGCCATGGTGCTGCCGGACGGCTCCGTGGTCACGGGCAAGACCTCCTCCCTGCTGGGGGCCAGCGCGGCCCTGCTGCTGAATGCTCTGAAGGCCATGGCCGGCATCGACCACAAGCTCAAGCTGATCCCCGCCTCGGTCATCGAGCCCATCAGCCGCCTGAAAACCGGCAACCTGGGCCATCGGAATCCCCGGCTCCACTCCGACGAGGTACTCATCGCCCTGGCCATCTCGGGCCTGACCAACCCTCTGGCCGCCATGGTCCAGGAACAGCTCAGCAGCCTCCGGGGCTGCGACGCCCACTTCTCCGTCATCATCTCCGAGGAGGACGAGAAGCTCTACAAGCGTCTGGGCATCAACGTCACCTGCCAGCCCCGCTATGAGGTGAAAAAGCTGTACCACAAGTAAAAATCTGCCGGGACGGAGGATATCCGTCCCGGCAGTTGCCTGCGAAAGGAGAAGCAAATGCAAAGCATCGCGGAAATTCTGGCCCGGGAGCTGGAAAAGCCCCTGGCCCATGTGCAGAATGTCATCAACCTGCTGGATGAGGGCAACACCATCCCCTTCATCGCCCGCTACCGCAAGGAGCTCCACGGCAGCATGGACGACACGGCCCTGCGGACCCTGGAGGACCGGCTGAACTATCTGCGGAACCTGGCCCAGCGCCGGGAGGAGGTCAAAAACGCCATCGACGGCCAGGGGAAGCTCACCCAGGAGCTGTCCGCCGCCATTGACAACGCCGCCACCCTGGCGGAGGTGGAGGACCTGTACCGCCCCTATAAGCAGAAGCGCCGGACCCGGGCCACCGTGGCCCGGGAAAAGGGCCTGGAGCCGTTGGCCCAGCTGCTGCTGGCTCAGGGCCGGGACTGCCCGGATCCGGAGACCGCCGCCGCCGGATTCCTGGATCCGGAAAAGGGTGTGGAGACTCTGGCCGATGCCCTCCAGGGGGCCAACGACATCGTGGCGGAGCTGCTGTCGGACGATGCCGCCATCCGCAAGACCCTGCGGGAGCTGCTGCGCCGCCAGGGCCGGCTGCGGAGTCTGGCCGCTACGGAGGAGGACACCGTCTACCGCCTGTATTATGACTTTGACCAGCCCATCGCCAAGCTGGCCGGGCACCAGATCCTGGCCATCAACCGGGGCGAAAAGGAGGGCGTCCTCTCCGTCACCGTGCTGCTGGACCGGGAGCTGGGTCTGATGACTCTGCGCCGGGCGGTGGTGCGACCCGGGTCCCGGGCTATGGAGTTTATCAAGGCCGCCTGTGAGGATGCCTATGACCGGCTGATCTACCCCTCCCTGGAGCGGGAGGCCCGGTCCGACCTGACTGACGCCGCCTGCGAGGGGGCTATCGCCAACTTCGGCCTGAACCTGAAGCCCCTGCTGATGCAGCCCCCGGTAAAGGGCCACGTCACCATGGGCCTGGACCCCGGCTATGCCCACGGCTGCAAGGTGGCGGTCATCGACGGCACCGGCCGGGTGCTGGACACCGCAGTGGTGTACCCCACCTACGGCCCCCGCCAGAAGCAGGAGGCCATCGACCGGCTGTCCCGTCTGGTCCGCCGCCACGGCGTCACCCACATCGCCATCGGCAACGGCACCGCCAGCCGGGAGACCGAGCAGATGGCGGTGGAGATGATCCGGCAGCTGGGCGGCGGCGTCAGCTATATGATGGTCAACGAGGCCGGGGCCTCCGTATACTCCGCCAGCAAGCTGGCGGCGGAGGAGTTCCCGGAGTATGACGTGAACCTGCGCAGCGCCGTGTCCATTGCCCGGCGGATGCAGGACCCCCTGGCCGAGCTGGTGAAGATCGACCCCAAGGCCATCGGCGTGGGCCAGTATCAGCACGATATGCCCCAGAAGCGGCTGGACGAGACGCTGTCCGGGGTGGTGGAGGACTGCGTCAACGCCGTGGGCGTGGACGTGAACACCGCCTCCGCCAGCCTGCTGGGCCGGGTGTCCGGCCTCAATGCCACCACTGCCAGGAATATTGTGAAATACCGGGAGGAAAACGGCGCCTTCACCGGCCGCCGCCAGCTGCTGAAGGTCCCCAAGCTGGGGCCCAAGGCGTTCCAGCAGTCGGCGGGCTTTTTGCGGGTGCCGGAGAGCAAGTCCGTGCTGGACAACACCGGCGTCCATCCGGAGAGCTATGCCGCGGCCCAGGGACTCCTGGACCTGTGCGGCTATACCCTGGCGGACGTGTCCGCCGGGAACCTGGCGGCCCTGCCGGACAAGATCAAGGCCCTGGGGGAGGAAAGCGTTGCCCGTCAGCTGGACATCGGCGTGCCCACCCTGCGGGACGTGGCGGCCGAGCTGGTGAAGCCGGGCCGGGACGTCCGGGATGAGCTGCCTGCCCCCATTCTGCGAACGGATGTGCTGGATATTAAGGACCTGGCCCCCGGCATGGTGCTGACGGGCACCGTCCGCAACGTGGTGGATTTCGGCGTGTTCGTGGACATCGGCGTCCACCAGGACGGCCTGGTGCATATCTCCCAGGTGTGCAACAGGTTCATCCGCCACCCCTCGGAGATCGTATCCGTGGGCGACGTGGTACGGGTGGTGGTGCTGGAGGCCGACGAGAAAAAGCACCGCATCAGCCTGTCCATGAAGCAGGTCCCCAAGGAGTGAGCAGGCGCATTCCGCAACGGGCAGGGGAGGGGCCGTGCCCCTCCCCTGGTTTGCTTCTCCCTCCACCCCGGCAGCTTAAGGATTATTTTACGGTCTGTTCAAAAACAGCGGGAAAAACGTGGTATAATGATACCATCAACAAGTCGAGGGTTATTATGGACAAGCACGTTTTCACAGCCAAACAGAAAAAGCTCATTGCCTGGGCCGCCATTGCCATTTTCCTGCTGCTGTCGGCGGTGGTGGGATGGTTCGTGGGCCGCCCGCTGGTGCGGTTTGCATCCCAGCCGGAGCAGTTCCGCCAGTGGGTGGACGGTCACGGCCTGATGGGCTGCGCCGCCTATGTGGGCATGGTGTTTTTACAGGTGGTGGTGGCTGTGATCCCCGGAGAGCCTCTGGAGATCAGCGGCGGCTACGCCTTTGGCGCGGCGCGGGGGAGCCTGCTGTGCCTGCTGGGAGCGTTCCTGGGCAGCGTGGCGGTGTTTGCCCTGGTGCGCCGGTTTGGCCGGGAGCTGGTGGATATCTTCTTTCCCCGGGAGAAGCTGGAAAATCTGAAATTTTTGCAGAGCTCCCCCAAGCGGGACGTTCTGTTCTGGCTGGTATTCATGGTGCCGGGCACGCCCAAGGACCTGCTGTGCTACTTCGCAGGGCTGACGGACCTGTCCTGGGGCAAGTGGCTGCTGCTGTGTACCGTGGGCCGCCTGCCGTCGGTGCTGACCTCCACCATAGGAGGCGACGCCCTGGGCGTGAAGGATTACCAGTTCGCGGTGCTGGTTTTTGCCGCCACCCTGGCAGTGTCCGCCGTGGGGCTGCTGATCTACCGGGCCCTGTGCCGCCGCCACCAGCGCAGGCAGGAGCATGTCTGAATAAAGCACCCCCGGTGCGGCTTGTCAAAAAAGGGCGGCGCCCTTTTTTGACAAAAGAGATTTCGCTCCGACCCGCGCGTCCCGCCGGGCTGTAAGCCCGCCGTGACACACTCTCTCCGCGCAAAGTATTTTTCGCGACGTACACGCCCAACGGAAGTCCCCTTGGGGGGCGCCGCCGCGAAAAATGGATTGAACACTATTCGCATCCTGCGGGCTGCGAACTCTGCGAGGCTTTTTTGGCAGGTAGAATATACCCCCGGTGCGGCGCACCGGGGGTATTCTTATGGCTCATAGTCGAAAATGGCCTTCTTTTCCAGCAGGGGGCCGAAGCGATCCTTCCACCGGTGGTGCATGGCGGAGGCGTCATAGGCTGTCAGGGCCGCCGGGTCCATGTCCAGCCGGATCAGCACATGGTACCGGTTGTCCCGGTCCACGCAGCCGGGAAGGACCTCTGCGCCCCGGACGCCGGGAATGTCCCCGGCGGCGGAGAAAATCTCCCGGATCTGCGGCAGATAGGCCCGCCAGTCCCCGGCCTCGGGCCGGAATTTCGCCAGAATACAGTGCTTCACAGCCGCCCCTCCTCACAGGCCGACATACGGAATAATCAGGCCCAGGAGCATAACGATGGCCATCAGCAGGGCCACGCCCATGGCCACATACTGGGTCCATTTGCGATTTTTCATTGGATTTCCTCCTTCGGTATCACGCGCTTGATGCTCTTTTCCACCTTTCGCCGGGGGGCCAGCACCTCGTGGCCGCATCCGGCGCACCGCAGGCGGATGTCCATCCCCACCCGCAGCACCTCCCACCGGCGGCTGCCGCAGGGGTGTTCCTTTTTCAGCTCGACCACATCGTGGAGCTTCAGGTCCATGGGATCGCCCGCCTTTCCGGTCAATTTTTCTTGATATCCTCCCAGTACCGCCGGGCGGCCTGCTCGGTCTTGTTGTCGCCGTATTCGTAATAGGTCACGTCCCCCAGGGCCTCCGGCAGGTACCGCTGGGCCACATAGTGGTGGGGGTAATCGTGGGGGTATTTGTAGGCCGGGGCCTTGCCGCTGCCGGTGCTGTCGGCGTGGACGTTCTGCAGGTGCCGGGGCACCTGGCCCACCTTCCCCTTCTGGATATCGCGCACAGCGGCGTTGATGGCGTTGTAGGCGGAGTTGGACTTGGGCGCCGTGGCCAGGAGAACGGCAGCCTCCGCCAGGGGCAGCCGCCCCTCCGGCAGACCCAGCTCCCGGGCGGCGTCCACGCAGGCCTTGGTGATGGCCATGGCCTGGGGATAGGCCAGCCCCACATCCTCGGCGGCCATGACCAGCAGCCGCCGGCAGGGGGACAGCAGGTCCCCGGCCTCCAGCAGGCGGCCCAGGTAGTACACCGCCGCGTCCGGGTCGGAGCCCCGGACGGACTTTTGCAGGGCGGACAGCAGATCGTAGTGCTCGTCCCCCTCCCGGTCGTAGCGCATGGCGCTGCGTTGGGCCGCCTGCTGGGCGTCCTGGGCGGTGATGCGCAGGCCGCCGTCCACAGGCCGGGCGGCCTGGTCCAGCAGCTCCACGGCGTTGACGGCCTTGCGCACGTCGCCGCCGCACCCGGCGGCGATAAGCCCCGGCACCTCCGGCTCCCAGGTCAGGGGCAGGGGGCTGCGGCGGCGGACGATGTCCAGGGCCCGCTCCACGGCGGGCAGCGTCTCCTCCGCCGTCAGGGCCTTGAACTCGAACACCGTGCTGCGGGACAGCAGGGCGTTGTACACATAGAAATACGGGTTCTCCGTGGTAGAGGCGATCAGGGTGATCTTGCCGTTTTCCATGAACTCCAGCAGGCTCTGCTGCTGCTTCTTGTTGAAATACTGGATCTCGTCCAGGTACAGCAGCACCCCGTTGGGGGCCAGCATGGTGTCCACATCGGCGATGATGGCCTTCACATCCTGCAAAGACGCGGTGGTGGCGTTCAGGTGGTACAGGGCCTTCTCCGTGCGCTTGGCGATGATGGAGGCGATGGTGGTCTTGCCGGTGCCGGAGGGCCCGTAGAAGATCATGTTGGCGGAGGTCCCGCCCTCGATGAGCCGCCGCAGCAGGGCTCCGGGGCCCAACAGGTGCTTCTGTCCCGCCACCTGATCCAGGGTCTGGGGCCGTATTTCGTCTGCCAATGGCCGCATAGCGACACCTCCTTCCGGGAAAATCACAGCTATTATACCACATCCCGCCGCCCTTTGCACCCCCCGATTTGCATTTTTCCCGGCGGTCTGATACAATGAAGGCGAGGTGATGCCATATGAAGTCTCCCCAAGAGGTAAGCGCCATCATCGGGCGGCTGAAGGAGCTGTATCCCGACGCGGCGTGCTCCCTGGATTACGATAAGGACTATGAGCTGCTGTTTTCCGTGCGGCTGGCGGCCCAGTGCACCGACGCCCGGGTGAACCAGGTGACCCCGGCGCTGTTTGCCCGGTTTCCCACCCTGGAGGCCTTTGCCGCCGCCAGCCAGGAGGAGGTGGGCGAATACGTCCGCTCCTGCGGCTTCTGGCGGGCCAAGGCCCGGGACATCGTGGCGGCGGCAAAAATGCTGCTGTCGGACTACGGCGGGCGGGTGCCGGACAACATGGAGGACCTGCTGCGGCTGCCGGGTGTGGGCCGCAAAACCGCCAACCTGATCCTGGGGGACGTATACGGTCAGGCGGGCTACGTCTGCGACACCCACTGTATCCGGATCACCGGCCTGCTGGGGCTGACGGACGGGTCCAAGGACCCCCTGAAGGTGGAGCAGCAGCTGCGCCGGTGCATCCCGCCGGAGGAGTCCAGCGATTTCTGCCACCGGATGGTGCTTCACGGACGGGCCGTGTGCATGGCCCGAAGGCCTGACTGCGGCGGCTGCACCCTGCGGGACCTGTGCGATTTTGGGAAGGCGCAGGAGACTGTATAAATACAGGCATAAAAAATTGGCTGCCCTCGGGCAGCCAATTTTTTATGCAAGCGCTCAGAACCACGCGGCCCAGGCCAGGAAGCCCAGGCAGGCCACCACGCCCACAAACAGGGTGACGATGACCAGATAGCCCATGATGTCCCGGGCGGACAGCTTGGCGATGCCCAGAGCAGGCAGAGCCCAGAAGGGCTGGATCATGTTGGTCCACTGGTCGCCCCAGGCAATGGCCATGGCGGTGCGGCCATTCTCGATGCCCATAGCCGCACCGGCAGGCATCATGATGGGGCCCTGCACGGCCCACTGGCCGCCGCCGGAGGGAACGAAGAAGTTCACCACACCGGCTGCCAGGAAGGACAGCATGGGGAAGGTGACGTTGTTGGAGACGCTCACGAAGAACTGGGAGATGACACCCGCCAGAGACACGCCCTGGTCGTTGGCTGCCACCATCATGCCCATGATACCGGCGTAGAAGGGGAACTGCAGCAGCACACCGGCAGCGCCGCCGGCGGCGTCGGAGATGGCATCCACATAGCGGCGCAGGTCGCCGTGGAGCAGAATACCCAGGAACAGGAAGATCATGTTCACGATGTTCAGGCCCAGGGTAAAGCCGTTCTGCACAAAGTAATAGATGATGTACACGAAGCCGCCCACCAGGGTGATGGCCCACAGGAGCTTGGAGTGCTCCAGCTTATCGGCAGGGGTCCTGACCTCATAGGTGCGCTCGGCCTCATCCTCCAGCAGGGTGGGGTCGATGCACACGGTGTGGGCCTTATCGGGATGCATGGCGTAGTTCACAAGGGGCATGACAAACAGAATGACGCCCACCATGATCAGGTTCATGGGGTGGAACACCGTGTCGGTGATGGGGGCCTGATACAGGACCTCGCCGAATTTCTTGCCCGCCACCAGGTCCAGGGGGATGGAGCCGGACAGGCCCGCGTGCCAGATGACGAAGCCGGAGTAGGCGGAGGCGATCAGCAGGGGATAGTCCACGGTGGGCACCCGGCGCACCACTTCCTTGGCCAGCAGCGTGCCGGCGATCAGACCGAAGCCCCAGTTCAGCCAGCAGCAGAGGGTGGAGATGAAGGTGGTGACCACGATGGCCTGCATGTTGTTGTGGCACAAGCCGGCGGCAGCCCGCAGGGCCTTTTTGCAGGGCTTGGCAGCCGCCATGGCGGAGCCGAATACCAGCACCAGGGCCATCTGCATGGAGAAGCTCAGCAGGCCCCAGAAGCCCTTGGAGTCACCCCAGGCGTTGAGCACCTGCAGGGGGCCCATTTTGGTGGCGCACATGGAGCCGATGAAAACGATGATGCTCAGGATGATGGCAAACAGGAACGCATCCGGCAGCCACCGGTTGACCACGCGAACGCAGCCGTTGGTGAATTTCTTGAACACAGACTCACTCTCCTTTATTTTGTCCGGAAGGGGTGTCCCGCCTCCGCAATTCTGTCCCGGTCTCTGTGCGGAGCAGGGACGTCTCTGGTTCTATTGTATAATAGGAGCGGCCTGTTTACAATTAATGTTTCGCCGAATTATTAACAATCATTTTGTAAAAGTATCACAATTTTTCCATTTTCAGCTGTTTGTTCCATTAATATACCGTTAAAGATTCAATAATCGCATAAAGTCGAATTAACAGCCCGCCAGAATATTTCTGGCAGTCTGAAGGGGCGCTGCATCGCAGCGTTTTCCATATGCTTTTTACCGGTCAAACCTTGTTATGCGGTAGGATTTCTGGTATAATAAAATGATTCAGAACATTTTCAGGAAAGGAACGACATTGCATGGAGCTGCACGCAAAGCTGGTTCGTTCTCAGCTATCATTTTTCAAGCCCTTCGTGGCCGGTCTGTCCCTGGAGGTCACCCGAAAGGGGCAGGACAAGCTGGGGGAGCTGATGACCGCCCTGCACCGGCGGGAGGTGCTGGTGCGGGACCACGACTTCGGCGCTTTTCAGGGGGCGTGGGTCATGCCCAAGGATCAGCGCCGCAGCGGCGTGATCCTGTATCTCCACGGCGGCGGCTATACCTGCGGCAGCCTGGAATATGCCAAGGGCTTTGCAGCCACCCTGGCCTCGGAATGCGGTGTACGGGTGTTCTGCCCGGCATACCGTCTGGCCCCGGAGCATCCGTATCCCGCGGCCCTGGACGATGCGCTGGAGAGCTATCAATACCTGCTGAAAAAGGGCTATGAGCCCCGGCAGATCCTGCTGGCGGGGGAGTCCGCCGGAGGCGGGCTCATTTACTGTCTGTGTCTGCGGCTCAAGCAGCTGGGCATGGAGCTGCCCTGCGGCCTGATCGGCATCTCCCCGTGGACAGACCTGACCGGGTCCGGGGACTCCTATCGGGACAACCGGGAGAAGGACCCCTCCATGACTCCGGAGCTGCTGCAATTTTACGCCAAGTGCTATACGCAGGACCCCACGGACCCTCTGTGCTCGCCGCTGTTCGGCGACCTGACGGGGCTGCCGCCGTCTCTGCTGTTTGTGGGCGGGGACGAGGTGATGCTGGACGACACCCGCGCCCTGCATAACCGGCTTCTGTCCGCCGGATGCCGCAGCAAGCTGCACATTGCCCCGGAGCGGTGGCACGCCTATGTGCTGTACTGCCTCAATGAGAACATGGCTCAGGACTTTGAGGCCATCAACCACTTCCTGGACCGGACCCTGTCCCCGGCCCGGAGCCTGCGGTGGATGCGGCTGGACAACGCCGCCAAGATCTATCCCGCCGCCAAGCGCCGGAACTGGAACAACTTCTTTCGCCTGTCCGTCACCCTGACCGAGCCCATCGACACAGCGGTGCTGCGGGCGGCGCTGGACGTGACGGTGCGGCGGTTCCCCTCCATTGCCGTGCGGCTGCGGCGGGGGGCATTCTGGTATTATCTGGAGGAAATTCCCAAGGCGCCGGACATCCAGCCGGAGAAAAGCTGCCCCCTGGCCCATGTGCCCTTCGGCCAGGTGCGCCAGTGCGCCTTCCGGGTGCTGGTGTACCATGACCGGATGGCGGTGGAGTTTTTCCACGCCGTCACCGACGGCACCGGCGGGCTGATTTTTCTGAAAACCCTGACGGCGGAGTATCTGTGCCAGAAATACGGCATCAGCATCCCGGCGGAAAAGGGTGTGCTGGGCCGCCTGGAGGAGCCAAGCCCGCAGGAGCTGGAGGACAGCTTCCTGCGCTATGCCGGGGACGTTACCGCCAGCCGGGCGGAGAGCACTGCCTATCACCTCAGCGGCACGCCGGAAAAGGACGGATATAAAAACCTCATCACCATGATGGTGCCGGTGGACCGGGTCCGCGCCTGCGCCAGGCAGCACGGCGTATCCGTTACGGAGCTGCTGGGCGCGGCCATGATGCAGGCCATTGCCGACCTGCAGGCGGAGAAGGTACCCCGGCGCAGCCGGCGCAAGCCGGTGAAGGTGCTGCTGCCGGTGAACCTGCGGAACCTGTTCCCCAGCCGCAGTCTGCGGAACTTTGCCTCGTATATCACCCCGGAGATCGATCCCCGCACCGGGGACTATACCTTCTCCGAGATCTGCGCCGCCGTCCACCATCGGATGGGACTGGAGAACAACACCCACACCCTGCGGGCCAAATTCGCCGCCAATGTGGCCAGCGAAAAGTCCCCGGTGCTGAAGGTGATGCCCCTATTCATCAAAAACATTGCCATGAAGGCGGTGTTTAACGCCGTGGGCGAGCGCAAATCCTGTCTGTGCCTGTCCAATCTGGGGGCGGTGGAGCTGCCGGAGGTCATGGCCCCCTATGTCCGGCGGGTGGACTTCATCATCGGCGTCCAGGCTGCCGCGCCTCACGACTGCGGCGTGGTGTCCTGGAACGGCACCATGTATATCAACTGTATCCGCAGCATCCAGGAGCCGGAGCTGGAGCTGCATTTTTACCGGGTCCTGCACCGGCTGGGTCTGCCTGTGAAGGTGGAGAGCAACCAGCGGGGCCGGGGATAAGGGAAAGGAGCGTTATCCATGTATTGTATCCATTGCGGCGTGGAGCTGTCTGACAGCGAGACCGTGTGCCCCCTGTGCGGCACCCGGGTGTTCCATCCGGATCTGCCCCGGCAGCAGGGGGAGCCCCCCTTCCCGCCGGAGCCGTCGGCCCACCCCGAGGAGGTGAACCGCTCCGGGGCGCTGTTCATCCTGACCATGCTGGCGGTGCTGCCCATCGTCATCTGCATCCTGTGCGACTGGTCGCTGAACGGAACCATCGTGTGGTCCGGGTTTGCCTCCGGCGGCGTGTTGCTGCTGTATATCCTGGCGGTGCTGCCCCTGTGGTTCAGAAGGCCCAACCCGGTGATCTTTGTTCCGGCGGACTTTGCGGCCATCGGGCTGTATCTGCTGTATATCAACTTTGCCACCGGCGGGCATTGGTTCCTGACGTTTGCCCTTCCGGTGACGGGGACCATCGGGGTGCTGGTGACCACGGTGGTGACGCTGCTGCGGTATCTCAGCCGGGGGTATCTCTACATCTTCGGCGGGGCGCTGATGGCCGGCGGCGGCCTGGCAGTGCTCATTGAGTTCCTGCTGAACATCACTTTCCAGGTCCATCGGACGTTTATCTGGTCGTTTTACCCCCTGGCGGCGGGAGTGCTGCTGGGGATCATGCTGCTGATCATCGCGGTGTGCAAGCCCCTGCGCCGGTCCCTGCACCGGAAATTCTTTATCTGAGGCGGTGAGGCGCAATGAGTGATTCCTGCGTGGAGCTGGTGACCTTTGACCAGCTGCTCCGGCGGTATCCCCAGCTGGAGCAGCACCGCATTGCTCCCACCGGCGGAGCCTTCTGCCGGGCGGAGCGGCTCAAGGGCGGCGGAGCCGCCGGGACCTATGCCATGCCCCGGCCTATGGCACCCACCGGAGACAAGCATTTTTTCGGCTTTTACCTGACGGACCGGCGGCTGCTGCTGGCGGAGGAGGGCGGCTTTCTGCGGGGGCTGGCAGGGGACCTGGAGTCCCAGACCCCGGCCCAGGCGCTGGCGGAGCTGTTTGCCCGGCTTCTGCAGGAGGATATGCCCACCCTGCAAAAATATGAAAAGCGCCTGACGGCTCTGGAGGAGGCCCTGATGCAGGATCAGGCCCAGGACCTGGACAAGAAGCTCTTTCGCATCCGCCGCGAGCTGTCGGTGTTTGCGGCGTATTATGAGCAGCTGGACGACCTGTTTGCCGCGCTGTCGGACGAAACGGAGGAGAGCGACGCCCACGCCTCCCGGCTGTTTGACCGCCTGACGGGACGGGCTCAGCGGCTGCTGTCGGCCACGGAGCTGGAAAAGGAGTACGCCCTGCAATTGCGGGAAATGCACCAGACGCAGCTGGACATGCGGCAAAACCAGATCATGAAGATCCTGACCATCGTTACCACGGTGTTTCTGCCCCTGTCCCTGATCGCCGGGTGGTACGGCATGAATTTCGTAAACATGCCGGAGCTTACCGCACAGCACGGATACCTGGCGGTGTGCATCATCAGCGTGGTGTGCATCATCGTGGAGCTGGTGATCTTCAAGTGGAAAAAGTGGCTGTGAGCTGCAAATAAGAGCAAAAGGACGCGCCGGGGCGCGTCCTTTTTTCAAAATCCGAAATTTTCTCCGGGCCGCGGAACCAAAGGCCGGGCCGGAGTATCTAATATACGTCATGACAAATGGGCGGCCCCGGGGCCGCCAGGAAAGGACGGTGATGGCCTTGCGCCTGTCACAAGAGGAATTTACTCGAGGGGTGCAGACCTACAGCCGGGACATGTACCGGGCCGCCCGGGCCCTGACCCCCTGCGATGCCGACGCCCAGGACGCCGTGGGCCAGGCAGTGCTGCTGGCCTGGCAGTCCCTGGACCGGCTGCGGGACCCCGAAGCCCTGCGGGCGTGGCTGGTGAAGATCAGCGTGAACTGTGCCCGGCAGCTGAACCGCCGCAGCCGCCGGGAGGTGTATCTGGAGGACCTGCCGCCCCAGGCGGCAGCCCGGGAGGACCCGCGGCCGGAGCTGTGGGACGCGGTGCTGTCCCTGCCCCGGGACCAGCGGGCGGCGGTGGTGCTGTATTACTATGAGGACCTGCCGGTGGCGGACATTGCGTCGCTGCTGCGGGTGCCGGCGGGCACGGTGAAATCCCGGCTCAGCCGGGCCCGGGATAAGCTGCGGCTGGCGCTGTCGGACCCGCAGGTCACGCGGAAGGAGGAACGAACATGAACGATTTGGATACCCGTTTGCGGCATATGGCCCGGGAGGAGGAGACCCCGGTGCCCAAGGACTTTGACGAAAATCTGACCCGGACCCTGGCCCAGCTTCCCGCACGGAAGCGGCGCAGGATCCCCCGGGCGGTGCTGCTGGCAGCCTGCCTGGTGCTGATGCTGACGGGGGCGGTGCTGGCGGCGGAGAGCGGGGTGTTTGCCCGGTTTGGGACCCCCGGCGATCTCAATGTGGAGGGGCTGTTCTACGACGGCACCGAATACGGCGGCACCTGGACCTACAGCACGGACCGGCGGCTGCCGCTGGCAGACATTCCCCAGGCCAGCCAGGAGGCGGCGCGGACTTCGACGGAGGATCTGCAGTTTCCGGACATGGCGGCGGCGGACGCGTTCCTGGGCGGCGGCGTTCTGCCCCGCAGCGCCCAGCAGGAGGCACGCGAGCGCGGTCAGGTGTCCATAGAAGCCCAGTGCGACCAGCAGGGACAGCTGGTGCGGATGTATATCCGCACTGCGTACTGTGATGAGCTTCAAGATCCCGACGGCGGGATCCGATACGGCGACTACATGCACGTTACGATGTATGTGCTGACGGATGTGACCCCGGAGGACGATGTGGTTTCCTGGATCTATTCTCAGGGACAACTGGAAAACCTGGAGCAGCTGGAGGACTACAAGGCCCCGGGCGGCGGCAAGGCGTATATTTTCCGGGAGACCACACCCGGTTATGCCAACTACTATCGGGCGCTGTTCTGTGAGGGGCCCGTGGTGGTGCAGCTGGATCTCTCCATCCTGATGGACGGCTCCTTGGTAGGCGGCATATCCGATGCCGACGCTCTGGCGTACCTGTACAGCGCCGTGGACAGCTACGGCCTGTAGACCTTGCAATTTCCCGGGAAAGACGGTACAATAAAACCGGCGGAGCACCGCCGGTTTTATTGCGCTTTTCAGGAGGTCATCTCATGCACAGATACGCTTTGGTGGTCATTGACATGCAGCGGGGGTTTCTGGACGCGTCCAGCCCCCTGTTTATCCCCGGGGCGGCGGACACGGTGCCCGCCTGCGCCCGGGCCATCGACTGCTGCCACAGGGCCGGGGTGCCGGTGGTGTTCGCCGTGCGGCACTACCGGGCGGACGGCTCCGACGTGGAGCGGGCCCGGTACGACGTGTGGGCCCGGGGCGGAAGGCCCCTGTCCGAGACGTGCCCGCCTTCCATGTCCGACGCGTGGCCGGAGGAATTTCACCGGGCGGACACGGACTATGTCATCGTAAAGCCCCGGTTCTCCGCGTTTTTCCACACGGAGCTGGACCTGATCCTCCGGCGGCTGGGGGTGGACACGGTGCTGCTGGCCGGGACCACCACGCCCAACTGCATCCGCTCCACCTTCTACGACGCCCTGTCCCTGGACTATGACGCGGCGGTGCTGTCGGACTGCACCTCCTCCGTGACCCCTGCCGTGCAGGCCGCCAACCTGGCGGATATGCAGCGGGTGGGCGGACAGGTTCTGACGGCGGAGGAGCTGGAACAGCTGCTGGGGCAGCAAGCAGAATAGCTGAAGCAGCAAAACCTCCGGGAAAACCGGAGGTTTTGCTGCTTTTTTGACAGTCTGCGAAGCACGTTTCAGCGCGTTCAGTTCAGCACGCCGCTGACATAGCGGTACTTGTCCAGGCTGGACGCAGCGTTCCAGGTCATGTATCCGCCGGTGTTGCCGGTGTCGTTCAGGGCCCGGATCTGGGCGGCGATCTCATCGGGGCCATAGGTGTTGTACGGCTCCCGGATGGCGTTGTAGCACTGGATCCAGGTGCGCACCGCGGCAGGGGAGGGAGTCTCCTGCTGCCGGGCGGCAGCCTTCTCGCCGAAGGTTTTCATGGTCTCATAGGGGTGCTCCCAGGGCAGCCAGCTGCCGGAGGCGGAATAATGATCGGGGTACGGCATGGCGCTGATAGCGTCCACCACGCCGCTGATGGCCGCCCAATACTGGCCGTAGGCCGTGACGTACTTTTCCGCGCACTCGCCGAACACATCGGCAGACACATACACCCCCGCCCCGTGGAGCCGGTCGGCGGCGTACTGCAAAAACCGCTGAACGGCCTGGGCCTTGCTCTCGTCATTGTCGTTGTGATAGTCGATGGTGCCCGCCTCGTCATAGTCCCAGGTGCCGTCGGGAAAGCGGACATAGTCGAACTGAATTTCGTTGAAGCCCATGGTCTCGGCGGCCTCCAGGGCCAGGTCCACCTTATACTGCCACACCTGGCGGCTGTATACGCTGGGCCAGTACATGCCGCCGATCTTCAGCGGCCGGCCGCTCAGGTCCGCCATCACACACTCCGGATGATCTGCGGCCAGGTTGGGATCGTTGAAGGCGGTGATCCGGCCGATGATATAGTACCCGGCGTCCTTCAGCTTCCGCACCGCCGCCTGATAGTCCTCTAAGGTGTTGTAGGCATCCTCGTAGGCGCTGGGGGAATACTGCTGCATCACCGGCGAGGCGTAGCCAATGGCCCCGCCGTCCATCACGTCCACCACAAAGGCGTTGATGCCGCAGCCGTCGGCCACGGCGATGTATGCCTCCGGATTCCGGATGGCCTCGTTGTTCAGGTACAGGGCCTTCACGGTATCGGGCATGACGTTGCCGCCAAAGCGGGGCTTTTCATAGGCGTCGTAGTCCAGGCCCGCCGCGTCGCCGCCGCCATAGCTGTCGCCCCGGTCGGCGTGGAGCTGGGCCATATCCGCGTCATAGGGAGCCGTGGCCTGGTCCTCCGTCAGCCGGACATACCGGGCGGGGATGTACCCGCCGTCGGCCCGGTAATAGGATACGCTGCCGTCGGCCGCCAGGTCCCGGTAGCCGGTAACGGTCAGGGCCTGACCCCGCAGCACCAGGGGGCCGGTGGGGTCGCCGCCCTCATCCGTCAGATTCTGGGCCCGGCGGACATATACGGTTTTCAGCGTCACCACGCCGCTCAGGTCATCGGTCAGGTTCTCCCGGTCCAGCCAGGCGAAGCTGCCGTCCTCCTGGGGCACCCGAACCTGGTCCGGACGATCCTTGTCGGCCTCCTCCACCACATAGGTGACCTGGCTGCCCCGGACCAGCTGCCGCAGGACATTGCCCTCCTCATCGTACAGCGGAGCCGTCTCCGCTTCCGAGGCCACATAACCGGCCGCCGTCTCCAGGGGGATCTCCTTCTGCCGGGTAAAATGCCACACCAGTGCGGCGATGGTGGCCAGGCACACCAGAGCCAGGGCGATCCCCGGCCACCGGGGGCGGCGCTGCTTCCGGCTGCGCCGGGGGCGGGGGGTATAATCCGGCTCCGTCTCCTGGACCCACTCCGGCGCCCACGCGCCGGTCTGCTGTTCTTTCACGGACATAGGGGGTTACCTCGCTTCTGTGTATTTTCGCCATTATACCGCATTTTCCGGCAAATGGCTACCCCCATTCTCCGGTCCGCCCCATCCCAATAGAAAACCGGGAAAATTCCCGGGAAAAACGGGACAAACCGCAGATTACCGGGACAAAAATGTGAATTTTTTTCGCTGCCCTTGCTTTTTTGGAAAAATAGGCTATGATATAGAGGAAATAATATGTCCCGCACGGCGGGAAAAGAAAAGAAGGTACTGTTATGACGAAAATTGACATCGTGTCCGGTTTCCTGGGCGCAGGCAAGACCACCCTCATCAAGAAGATGGTGAAGGAAGCCTATCAGGGCGAAAAGCTGGTGCTGATCGAAAACGAGTTCGGCGAGATCAGCATCGACGGCGGCTTTCTGAAGGACGCGGGGATCCAGATCTCCGAAATGTCCTCGGGCTGCATCTGCTGCTCCCTGGTGGGCGACTTCGGCAAGGCCCTGCGGGAGGTGAAGGAGCAGTTCCAGCCGGACCGCATCCTCATCGAGCCCTCCGGCGTGGGGAAGCTCTCCGACGTGATCGTGGCGGTGGAAAACACCGTGGCGGATATCCCGGATATGAAGCTGAACTCCTTTGTCACCGTGGCCGACGCCGGCAAGGTGAAGGTGTATATGAAGAACTTCGGCGAGTTCTATAACAACCAGATCGAGGCCGCCGGCACCATCATCCTGTCCCGGACCCAGAAGCTGACCCAGGAGAAGCTGGAGGCCGCCGTGGCTCTGCTGCGGGAGAAGAACCCCACCGCCGCCATTCTGACCACCCCCTGGGACCAGCTGGACGGCAAGACCGTTCTGGCCGCCGTGGAAAAGGTGTCTCTGGCCGACGAGCTGCTGGAGAAGATGCGGGCCGAGCACGAGGCCGAGGAGGCTGAGCATCATCACCATCACCACGAGCATGACCACGATGACGAGGATGACCATGAGCACTGCTGCCACCATCACCACCATGAGGGTGAGGAGCACGAGGATTGCCATCATCATGACCACGACGACGAGGAGCACGAGCACCATCACCACCATGACGACCAGGAGTGCGACGACCCCGCTTGCTCCTGCCACCACCATCACCACCACGCCGACGAGGTGTTCACCAGCTGGGGCGCGGAGACGCCCAAGCAGTTCACCCAGGCGGATATCGACCGCATTCTGACGGCTCTGGATTCCGGCGACTACGGCGCCATCCTGCGGGCCAAGGGCATCGTGCCCGCCGCCGACGGCCAGTGGCTGCACTTTGACTATGTGCCCCAGGAGCACGAGGTGCGCTATGGCTCCGCCGACTACACCGGCCGCCTGTGCGTCATCGGCTCCCAGCTGAAGGAGGACGGCCTGAAGACCCTGCTCGGCCTGTAAGGAGACGCCTATGGACATTCCTGTATATCTCATCACCGGCTTTCTGGATGCCGGAAAGACCGACTTCATCAACGGCATCCTGAAAGACGGCTTCGCCAGCGAGGACCGGACCCTGCTGCTGTGCTGCGAGGAGGGGGAGACGGAGTACGACCCCAAATCCCTGTTCAACGTCTTCACCTACACCGTGGACGATCCCGCCCAGCTGACGCCGGAATTTTTCAAGAAGCTGGAAAAGCAGTACCGGCCCAAGCAGGTGATCATCGAGTTCAACGGCATGTGGAGCTTCGAGCCCCTGTACCGGGAGGGTCTGCCTGCCAACTGGATTCTGTATCAGATCATGTGCCTGGTGGACGCTACCACCTTTGAGCCGTATCTGCGGAACATGGGGCAGCTGATGATGGAAAAGATCCTTAACGCGGACATGATCATCTTCAACCGCTGCAATGAGGAGCTGCGCAAGGCCCTGCGGGGCCGGAACCTGCGGATGGTGAACCGGCGGGCCGACATCTATCTGGAGAACACCGACGGCACCAGCGAGGACTACGTCACCGACGACATGGCCCCCTTCGACCTGTCCGGCGGCCACCTGGACGTGCCGGACAACGACTACGGCATCTGGTATGTGGACATGATGGACAACCCCCAGCGCTACGACGGCATCACCGTGCGGTATAAGGCGCTGATGTGCCACTCCAAGAAGTTCCCGGGCATCCACTGCCCCGGCCGCTTCGCCATGGTGTGCTGCAACAACGACATGCAGTTCCTGGCCCTGGTGTGCAAGGGGGAGGGGCTGGAGAAGTTCAAAAACCGCCAGTGGGTGGAGATCCAGGCCACCGTGAAGAAGGAGCAGTGCCAGGCCTACGACGGCGAGGGCCCGGTGCTGTACGTCACCGATGTGAAGCCCTGCCAGAAGCCGGACCCGGAGAACGTCAGCTTCTGATACAGATCGTAATATTCAAAAAGAATCATACAGATAGGAAACCCTTCGGCTTTGCCGAAGGGTTTCCTATTTTTGAAAAACATCGAGCGCACAGCTGTCGCAAACCGCGGCAGGAGCCGCCCGGACGGGCGGCTCCTGCTGGATCTATGACGTGAGTAAGGTTCTTTGTATGGCTCAGTCGTCGTACATCTCGATGAGCTTCAGCAGGTGATCGTAGCGAGCCTTGGCCTCGGCCTCGTTGCGGGCGAACAGATTCTCCGCACGGTCGGGGAACTCGCGGGTCAGACGGCTGTAGCGGGCCTCGTTCATCAGGAAGTCGTGATAGCCGCCGGCGGGAGCCTTGGAATCCAGGGTGAACTTCTTCTCCGCAGCGGGGTTGAAGCGGAACAGGTTCCAATAACCGCAGTCCACAGCCTTCTTCATTTCCTTCTGGCAGTTCATCATGCCGCCCTTGATGCTGTGCATCTCGCAGGGGCTGTAGCCGATGATCAGGGAGGGGCCATGATAAGCCTCGGCCTCGGTGATGGCCTTGAGGGTCTGAGCGGGGTTGGCGCCCATAGCCACCTGGGCCACGTACACATAGCCGTACTGCATGGCGATCTCCGCCAGGCTCTTCTTCTTGACCTCCTTACCGGCAGCGGCAAACTGAGCCACCTGGCCGATGTTGGAAGCCTTGGAGGCCTGTCCGCCGGTGTTGGAGTACACCTCGGTGTCGAACACGAAGATGTTCACGTCCTTCTTGCTGGCGATGACGTGATCCAGGCCGCCGTAACCAATGTCGTAGGCCCAGCCGTCGCCGCCGAAGATCCACATGGACTTCTTGGCCAGGTATTCCTTCTTGCTGAGGATGTCGGCAGCCAGGGTGCAGGCGTCGCAGTCGCACAGCAGCTTGCCCTGGGCCTTCAGCTGGGCGGCGTGCTCGGCGAACTGAGGCACGGCAGCCAGCTCCTCCACGGTGCAGATGCTCTCCTCCAGGGCCTTGACATAGGCGCGGGTGGGCTCGGCGTTGGCGCTGCCATCGTCCATGGTATCCAGCCATGCCTGAGCGGCGGCCTTCAGCTCGGGACGGGCCCACTCCACGGCGATCAGCTGGCGGGTCTCGTCGGCCAGATCCTGACGGATCTTGTCCTGACCGATGAACATGCCCAGACCGTGCTCGGCGTTATCCTCGAACAGGGAGTTGCACCATGCGGGGCCGTGGCCCTCCTTGTTGGTGCAGTAGGGAGAGGTAGCCGCGGGACCGCCCCAGATGGAGGAGCAGCCGGTGGCGTTGGAGATGTACATATGGTCGCCGAACAGCTGGGTGACGAGACGGGCATAGCTGGTCTCGGCGCAGCCGGCGCAGGAGCCGGAGAACTC
>ERZ827498.568-NODE-568-length-48031-cov-28.243809_pt1 | contig 48031 bp, 41 predicted proteins | sample MGYA00519865_ERZ827498 | MGnify/ENA primary metagenome ERZ827498 (study PRJEB31778, sample SAMEA3449328) | human gut metagenome | biome: human gut; feature: human-associated habitat; material: faeces | place: United Kingdom | collected 2010/2012 ...
TGTATTATCCCAAATCTTCAATTAAATTTGAAACGGTATGTTATTCATCGCTTACTTTGCTTCATCCCGTTTTCCTTTAATAAATTCTTGTATAGCACCAATGATTGTCTTGTCCATTTTCCCTCCATAAAAAGAAAAGGCCATTAAAAAATGACCTAATTCTCCGCTATCAATTCCTGTACATCGCAATATACATCCAATAAATCTAAAATATACGCTTTAGTGTCAGCATGACTGAATTCACCTCGACACTCTATACAACCTGCAGCATGATACTTTTCCTCAGACCTTGGCATATAAAGATCTTCAACTGTAGTCTGCAACTCCTCAGCAATATCACGTTTTTCATCTTCATCCAAAAAAAGACGACCATCCATAATCTTCCATAAATCATATTTGGAATAACCAAGATGCTCTGCTACCGTCTGTTCACTTAAATTCTTGTCAGAAATGAACAGTTTAACATTATTCCCGAACCCCCTATTCTTTTCATTCATATGATTCACTCCATTCATCCATTTTAATTCATCATATATAATATTTACATATACTATACAAACTTCAACCCCAAAAAATATTATTATACGTCAGGCTTTGTTTTATGTCAATAAAGCTACACACCTATAAATATAATAGCATTTAGACTCTTTTTGTAAATGCCATTAAAAATCCTATTTTTTCCTATTTACCATCAACTACAACATTACCTAAAACAGCAATCTGGTAACGGCTGCAAAGCTCTGTTTTTTTTGATATCCTCTCTAGAAACGCAGATAACCCAGACCATACAGTGACCACAGCTCTTTTCTAATGCTGTCAGATAGTTCAGTCAGATAGTTTATTGCTGCTTTTTCTGCTTGACTGACAGATGGCTATAATATCCCTCTACGCTGCTCTTATTTCGATATTATCTGTCATCATGCCCATGCAAAACATGCTAGTTCTCTTGCTATTGCAGCTACTGCCACATTTCTTTTCTTTCCATGTCTTATGAATTTATAGTATCTGCACCGCAATCTCGTATTCGCCTTATCAGCATACACAATTACCTCTGTCTTATATCATTCTGCCTTGCTCTTAATTCTTTTGATTTACGCCCCACAGCACCTGATTATTCCGAGGCTCTATTACATATATTTCATCTTGTACTCTAAGATAGAAATATCTCTGTCCATCTGTCATTATTTTTGCCCATAATACGCATTTGGTCCATGTTTTCTCGTATAATGTTTATCAAGAATATATTGAGACATATTACTTTCACTATTCAAAAACAATGTTTTCAAATCCATTTCTGCGACTTTTTCCAGAACTACGGCATTATGTACAGCCTCCTCAGAACTTTTTCCCCATGCAAATGGTCCATGATTCTTTACAACAATTCCCGGAATAGCCATTGGATCATAACCACATTTTTCAATCGTTTCAATAATAACCCTTCCTGTATGGACCTCGTAAGCCTCTTCAACTTCTTCTTTTCCTAATTCACGCGTACATGGTATATCCCCATAAAAATAATCTGCATGCGTTGTTCCAAGTGCCGGTATACTTCTCCCGGCTTGTGCAAATGCGACTGCATTAACTGAATGCGTGTGAACAATTCCTCTCATCATTGAAAATCTGCGATACAACTCCAAATGTGTAGCGGTATCAGAGGATGGTTTCCATCTGCCTTCTACTGTATTCCCTGTATCAACAGAGACAACCACCATATCCTCAGCAGTCATATTATCATAATCTACCCCTGATGGTTTAATAACCATATACTTTCGATCCTCAGAAATACCTGACACATTTCCCCATGTATAAATTACAACGCCGCTAGAAACTAATTGCAAATTAGCCTTACAAACTATTTTTTTTAACTCATCTAACATTTTACACACCAACGCCATATACTTCTGAAATGGCTTCCTTCCATTCTCCGCTTTCTTCTAATATATGTTCAATAATATCCCGAACTGCACCATATCCCCCTTTAATAGGACTAACATAATCAGCAACTTCCTTTATTTCTTTACAACTATCTGTCGGACAACCAATAAACCCAGCTAATCTCATTGAAGGTAAATCATTAAGGTCATCCCCAATATACCCAATATCCTCCTTTTTCCAACCCTGTTGCTTCATAATTTGTTCAAGATATGATGCCTTATCCTTTACATTTTGGCACAGATAATCAACCTTCATTTCTTTCATTCTTCGTGTCGTTGCGGCACATTCTCTCCCCGTTAAAACCATGGTCTTTATACCAACTATTCTCGCCACAAAAAAAGCTGCTGCATCTTTCGTACAAAATTTTTTCAACTCATTTCCGGTCTCGTCATAATAAATTCCCGCATCTGTCATTGTTCCATCTACATCTATGACCAAAACTTTTATTCTTCTTTCCATATATAATTCCTCAAACTTAATTATACATATGCCGAATCGGTGAGATAATTAACATTAATTCCAATTCTCTGAATAGCTCTACTCACTGCCAAATTATAATTTCCGTCGCAAACTGATACACTTTTTAGTGATGATTTATAATAATTCTTTCCGTTATCCATATATCCATCAGCACCGGCAGCAAAAACTTCATCTATTCCTAGATTCTTCAATAATTTTAATATCATTACATAACTATTATATCCTTGATCAAATGAACTTGAAAGTGCATTGTAATTAAGACGAATTTTTTCCTTATCCGTCTCTATATTAGAAGTGACTATCAGTTTGCATTTAAAATCTGATGCCTGATTAAATCTTCTGGCATTACTAAAGAAAGCATATTCAACCTCATAATCTTCTGGTATAAAATTAATTGAAATTACTATTGGTTTCTCTTTTGCTATAAATTTACTTATTTCCTGTATTTTTTCTTTAATGGAGCATCCTGGAGCTAACACTAATATTTTTTTATTGGCAAATCTCTCTTTTAATAATGAAAAATCATAACTATCATCTATCATATTATTTTTATATTCATAATACTTATCATTCGCATACACTTCATCAAAAGCTGTTGCTTTTTCTCTATCAAATCCGGCTAAAATATGGTTTATATCTCTATTAGTCAAATCTCCTTTTTTCAAATAATACTCTGCGTAGTTTCTATGTAAATTAAATCTTGCCGATAGGAAATATGCAGGAGTATATCCCCATTCCGTTTTACCTTTAATTGGTTCTATATATTCCTGTATTGCATCCATCATATAGTCTATATCATACGCCGAATCTGCATAATCATTCAGATAGTCTGCTATTAACTCTATTGGTAAATTCCCTGGTATTCTTCCCATTCCCAACAAACTTCCATCAATTGCTACCGGTCTGTTTAAATGCTTGTCAACAAATTGCTGTGCTAGACAACAACTTAATGACATGTTTTCATGCAGATGTAATGCAACCCTTATATTTTTATCAAGATTATTATCTACCAAACTGACTATTCTGTCTAAGTCTCTTCGCTTCATGCTTCCAAATGTATCTACGATTGAGAACTGATATGGTTGAATACTATTTACCTGTTTCAATATCCAAAGAATTCTTTCATCCGAATACCCCATTATATTAATGGGATTAATACTTAATTTATATCCTTTTTCTTTAACCTGTCTGGCAAAATCCATTCCTTCTTCAATATCATAATCATGCGCAGTTATACGAATCATTTCTATGCCACGACCCGAATATGGGCATAATTTACCAATGTCATAATTACTTCTCATCGCCATAGCCGAATACTTTGTATTTCCTACATTTTCCGGCAACAGTCGATTTAATTCTTCAATGGTATTACATACTGTAACATCTTCATTATACCCATCTACATTTCTCAAAAAGCCAACCTCTACAAAATCAACTTTCGCTTTTGTAAGGAATCTTATGATTGCACGTGCAGTGTGATATCCCCAATTCCAGTCATTGACATATCCACCATCTCGAAGAGTACAATCTAATAATTTTAAGTCATTTTTTGTCATAAATCTTTCTCTCTTTTATTATTCTTCTCACAAGTTCAAGATCTTTCGGTGTGTCAACAGAAATGGTTTTATAATCAGACCTAATTGCCTTAACTTTTATACCATTCTCTACAAATCTCATCAAATCATTTTCTTCTGCAATTTCCAGCTCCGACTTTTTGGTATTGTTATAAAAAGTCAAAGCTGTTTTGGTAAAGATTTGGACACCTGTAACCTTTTCATAATCAAAATCAAAACTACCCTTTGGATAAGGAATAGGACTTCTTGAAATAAGCAAAATATCGCCTTTGGAATTCGAAACACATTTCTGATTACTATAATCAATTACCTCTGCCGGCTTCATTAATTTATTTGTTAAAACAGCAACATAATAAGATTCTAAATACTCAGTATTCGACGGTATTATTAATGAAAAACTTTTATAATCAACTAATGGTTCATCTCCCATTAACATTAAATATAAATCCGCATCTATATTTTGAGATACCTCATATAATCTTGAAGTTGGTGTATCATGATTTCCTGTCATTATAACATTCATAGAAAGGTCTTCACATGTTTTATAAATCCTTTCATCATCTGTCGCAACAACAACTTCACTAAGTAATTGACATTGAACCGCAGATTGGTATACCCACCATATCATTGGTTTTCCTTCTATATCAGCTAATGGTTTTCCTGGCATTCTTCCCGAAGAGTACCGCGCTGGAATAACTCCTAACACTTTCATCACGCAGCCCTCCGTTCAGATATTCTACTTAGAGGTCTGCCCCCCCCCCGAATATACGTTCTATCTTTTTCACGTCTTCTAAATCTTTTATATCTTCTGGCATATTAAGCATAGCAAGAGCCTGTACATAATCATAAATGTCATCAATATCTGCTGCCTCACGCTTATTTACCATTAATTTATATGGATTTGGACCGTAATTATAATGCCATTCTGCAATTTTAGCTTTTGGTGCCAAATTAATACCATTCGTAAAATGATAAATTGGCTCCAAAAATTCAGAATTTTTATGATTTAAACCTGTTTCATAATTTATTGGACCATTTTTGTCCAGATAAAAACTTTGCATAGGATGAAGCGTTACCAAGGAATCATATCCTTCTTCTAATTTTTCAAAATAAGTTGCAATTGCTTTTCTATAAAGATATGGCTCTACCAATGGAGAAGTCACACATGCCCACATAATGTGTTCATTTGGCATTACTTCACAAAGATAATCCAAAAACTTACCAAATGGGACTGATTCATTTGCATACATTTCAGGTCTCTTTAACGCTTTAACACCAGCTTTTTCTGCCATTTCAAGCATAATATCAGAATCTGATGACACAATAATATCTGTTAATTCTTCTACTTGTTTTAGCTGTTCAATTTTATGTAGCAGTAAATTTGAATCCCCAAATGGTAAAATATTTTTACCTGGTAATCTTGAACTATTTCCTTTTACTGGCACCACTGCTGTTATTGTTTTTTCCATTTTAATATTTCCTTTCTTTTATATGTGTAATTTTATCTATTATAAGCATTGTCAACATTGAATAAAGTGTCACCAATACTAAATAGCAAATATATACTATTATTGAAAATCCTCTATATAACAAGGAATTAATTCTCTAAACACATTATGATTAAGATATAGTGGATACGAAAGTCTCGACATATATTTTATAAAACTATTTCCAGCCAACTGACAACTTCCATTAAAAAAAGCAAACATATCCCCAGTATAGTAACTCAGCTTTCAAGGAAAATGCCAAAGTTCTATACTATTTTTATTCATCCAACGACTCAAACTCAAAGGATTTTATCTCTCTGTACAGTTCTTCATAATATGATTCATAATTTTGAATTGTCAATTCATATTCTCCTTTATGCATAAGCTTCAACATGAGAGAATTTATATGTTCACCATAATGCCCTGCATCTTTATAATTATCCAAATTAGTGATAAGTCCTGGCATCAATGCAAAATCAAACAAGTGTACATTTTCGTAACCTGCAGACAAAATAAGCCCCGATGCATATCTCTGCATGTCAATTTGCTTATATATTTGACCTTTTTTTCCTAATTCTGCCCAAGAAACAATACTATATGGAGGATAAAAAAAATAAAATTGCGTCTCTGGATATTTTTCACACAACGACACTACATTTTCTTCTATATTTTCTTTTATTATGATTTGTTCAATCTCAGAAATACCATCCCCATCTAAAATAATTTTTTCAGGAATATAATCATTCAAAACATTATCTCTACCACATGGAAATAATTCTGCCCAATTTGCATATGTGTCAAATGATGTTATTCCAGCATCTGTTCCTCGCATTCTTTCCACCGACATTTTCAGACAATAATCAATAAGAACATCCTTATTTAATAGATAATTAATATCATTAACTTTATTTTCATCAAATAAATAATAGGGATATGTTAAATCTTCTGTTGCATTTTGTGGTATCATGTATTTAAATCCTGTATCTAGTCCTCTTATCACCAGTTTTAAATCTGGATGATATTTTAATGCTATTTCACAAATATTATTTACGTCATTATACTTTGCACCACTCACTGGCGTTTTAACGCAAAGATCTACCCCATATATGTTTTCACATTCAGTTACTTTAAAATTTTCTGTCATCGACGTGCCCAATATAATAGCATCATAGTCAAAATTTTTCGCAATTCCTAAATCGACAAGGCGTTCGTTTCCTAAACCTAAATTATATTTAAACACATTTGTATTAGGTTTATGATAGGCAAAATATGGGTCTATATAAATAACTACAAATGAAATACACAATAACACAATTACTTGAAAAAAAATATATAATACTATCCATCTTTTTTCTCTAATATCATTCATCTCTAAAATCCACTATATATAAAACCTGCTGTACGTACACTCATACTAATAAAACACCATGTTGCTAATATGACCGTAGTAAAAACAGTTCTGGTATTGGCTTTATACTTTATATTATTTGAATTAATTGGAAACTGACATATTATTGTTGAAACACAAACAACAACAATCATTGCTAAACTCGTTCCGTGATTGCTGATATAATCGTTGTTCAGCAAATATATCATTGCTGACATTTCCTTTGTCAAAAAACATTGCTTTAAGCTTTCGCTTATAACCCAACTACCAGAAAATACACCTTTCCATATCTTTGTTATAGCGTAAAGTACATCATCTATTGAATCTAACCAGAAAAACATCCACAAAATATTAACAATTGATAACGTATAAATTCTCCCTATTATCTTCGGTATACGATTTATCTGTCTATACAGTAGTTTTTCTACTACCATAAGCATACCATAGATTATTCCCCATACAATAAATGTCCAGTTTGCGCCATGCCATATTCCGCTAACCAAAAACACAATTAAAATATTAAAATATGTTCTTGCCCTTCCTTTTCGATTCCCCCCCAACGGAATATAAACATACTCTGTCAAAAAATTGGTTAATGATATATGCCATTTTCTCCAGAAATCACTAATAGATGTCGCTCTATACGGAGAATCAAAGTTATTAGGTAAATATATATTAAACATCTTTGATACACCAATCGCTATATCACTATATCCACAAAAATCGAAATAAATTTGCATTGTATAGGCAAATGATACAATTATCAAATCCAGCGCTGTGCTCTCTGAAATATAATTACTTCCCCATTCGACTGCATTAATCATTGCTTCAGCAACAATAACTTTCTTAAACAACCCCACAACTATTCGTTGTATGCCTTCTACAATACTTCTATAGTCAACACCTCTTACTGTTTGCAATTCATTCAAAAAGCTCTTAGGATCAACTAAAGGTCCCATTAATAATTTAGGGAAATATAACACATATACCAAATAATCTACAAAACCAATATTTTTCTCACCATTCCGAGCATAATATATTATAAACATAATTTGCTGAAAAGTAAAAAAGCTTATCCCGGCCGGCAAAATAATTGTTTTTTCAGTAATGCTAAGATTCCAAAATGCATTTATATTTTGAATTATAAAATTAGTATATTTTAAATATCCCAAAAGTAGTAAATTCAGTACTATCCCAGTCGCTAAAATAAAGTTAGTTATATGCGCCGTTGTGCTCTTCTTCAAAAAAACACATATCACTATATTAATACCCAAACTACATATTAAAACCGCTACACTCTTGCATCCTGAATATGAATAAAAAAGTAATGAGCATATAACCAATAACCCTTTTTTATATCGCATTTTGTTTTTTCCAAATGCATGATATAAAAAAACAACAACTGGAAGAAATACCAACACAAATAAAAATGAATCAACTTGCATTTGTAGTTTTTCCTTCTTGTGTCACATATTTTTTTTGAGATTATGAAAATCACTCAATGCTTTCCACCCTATCCCTATAATTTTAGGAATATTGATAGAATTTATTCCGCCCTGTCGTGGCTTAAACGAGATTTCATTAAATTTTATATTTTTTTCATATTTAGCAAAATAAGTAGTCATCATAATATTGGGAATATTAAAATCTTGTGGTAATTTATACACATATTTCTTAACACAATCTGCCTTCATTAATCGAAATGGCGCATTTGCATCAGGCACATTTACTCCAAAATATAGTTTTAACAATATACAAACAACTTTTTCTACAAATGCTCTTGATGCTCCATCGCCTCTATTCGATCTGTTTCCAAATATACCTGCATATAATTTTCTATTCTTCCAAAAATCTTCAAACTCATCTGCATTTGTTTGTCCATCTGAATCAGTCTGAAATATATAATCTGCTCCGTTTTTTATAGCATAATCATATAAAGCAATGACCTTTGGACCATGCTGCCGATCACAATCATTCAAAATTTCTAATTGGTTTTTTTCTTTTTTCTGCTCTAACAATATTTCATGAGTTCTATCTGTACTTCCCGAATCAGCAATAACTAATCTCGACTTTGGAGATTTACCATTTAATAGCTTATACCACTCCTCGACGACCCTCTCAATATTTGCCTCTTCATTGTATGCAGGCATAACAATATACAAAATATCCATCGTTTCCATAATCCCTCTTTTCTATACTTTAAAAAGTATTTTATCAGTTTGCCATATAGTCAATCTCTTTCATCCGCAACTTTTACTATTTTAAATATGGAGTAATTATCTTGCAGTCCATAGTCTTCCCGATGTATATTATCTACTCTGTCAAATCCCAATCCACGTTCTTTCATCTGTTCAGAAAACTCTTCAAAATTCACACCATAAAAATACTGTCCAATAATAAAATAAGACTTCTCAAAATCGATTGTTTCAACTGAAGTTTGATTAATATCTTTCATTGTTTTATCCAAGAACAGAGTCACGTTAGGTTCTTGCCACCAAGCATAAGAGTACAATGATATGTCATCACCTAAAGAATCAATTTCCACCATTAATTGTTTCATTAATGTCAAAGAACTCTCATCTTCCTTATTTATTGTATATAAACCAATACTATCATTTATAAAATCAAATGGACAACTCGTGTAAAATACTATAGCAACTATAATTAAGATACATACATAACCCAAAATACCCATACATTTTTTAGCATATTTCCAAATCAGAAATATAGCTACAACAAGAACAATCCATACACATGTCATTACTATATACGCATTGATAAAATGTCTTCTTGTGAATATCAATCCCCTACCACCAAGTAACAAGAAAAACACTTCCAATGAAGCCCCTGCTGTACCCATAATTGCTATTGTTAAAGTTTCTGGTGGAACACTCTTCTTCTTTACCATAATATAAACAAGTAGAATCCCATACATCAAAACTGGTAAAACGATGAGAAGCAGACAAGAAAAAACGTTTATGCCAAATAAATCTTTTGACAAAAAATTTATCTTTTCATTTATGTCAACACTCACGTCAACTCCTGACGATTGTTGAAACATATATCGTACTTCGTCATCCCACCACCCTAAATAGTTCCTTATAGATGCACCCATCTTTATAAACTTATATAAATCTGTCGCAACCAAACCTATTATACAACCTAGCGCCGTCCATAAAACTGTTCTATAAGATTTTAATGCTACTGAAGTTATAATTACACACCCAATAATAGAAACATTAATCATAATGACTTCTGGTTTAGTCATTAATGCTACTATCTGTAATCCGCTTGCAATCAATATATATATTGGTTTTTCTGTCTTATAAAACTCAAAAATACATATTCCAGATATTAATATAAAAAATAAGGCTGCCGTTTCACCAAGTAAGCCCGTACTTAATGTATTATATTGTCTGCGAGATAATACGTCAAAAATCGTTAGTATGACCGATATAAACGGAATAGCTATGTCATCTATTTCATAACGCTTTGCATATGCCTTCAGTATCATAAATATAAATATGTATGTAACAATAATACTTGTCATACCAAACAATAATGGAATTATACTACTAGTTATAAGATTAACCCCGAATATCTTATAAAGTATTGCTGTTGGTAATAATACTGTTTGACCTGTAGTTATTACAGTTGGAAACAACCGTCCTGGAGATTGGTACGATTCCATATATCCATGTCCTCTTGCAACATTCGCTGCCACAGATGCGTTCCATGCCTCATCAAATCCTATATGCTTATGCTGAATAGCGTCAATTCCAACAATAACAAATATAGTACAAAAAACTACGACCAAAATAATACTTATTATATATATTATCTTCTTTGTTACTCCATTTTCTTTCTCCATAACGCCTTTAACTCCTTGTATTTTCTTGAGTTAAGTTCAATTATTCTACGATTATTTAATATTATTCAATCCAATATGTACTTAATCAAAGCTTTCTCAAATAATACTTATCAAGAATATAATGTTGCATTTTAACTTTAGAGTTTAATTAATCATTGAACTGTAACCCAAGTTCTCAATACTAATCTGGCAACATTTGATACCTCATTATTATTGTAACTCATTCATTCTACTATTTCTTTCATCCTTTATCTTAAAAAATAGTTTTCTCTTTATAAATATTCCAAATCATATACACTCCAACAATTATTGCACATCCCCACCTGATAAACCAGATATCATAAAATCCATAATATAATACCATTGCTATTATCAGACCAATTACCGCAGGGGCAAACATTCTAACATTATATACCCATTTATCTTTAACAAGCTTTTTAGCAAAACAGGTATGAACTATAACCAAAACTATATTGGATAAAACTGTAGCAATCGCTGCACCTAAATATCCTAACAATGTAATAAGTATAAAATTCAAGACTATATTAGTAATTCCCGCAATCACACTTCCTATTGCTACCATATCTGTTCTCTTATAACAAAATTCATAATTGGCAGCAAATGCATATACAAATATCGCATATGAACTTAACACAACTATTGGAATAATTGATGCACCCTCCAAATACTGTTCAGATGCAAATATTCTATATACCTCTGGTGTAAGTAATATAAATCCTATTGATAAACAACTATATAACCTTATATAATTTTTTGATCTATGCTTTAATTCATCACATTGATTATTTTTTACATATTCAAAGAAAAATGGATCCCATGAATTATGTAAAGCCCCCCATATGGAGTCCATTATATTGGCAAAATTATACGCTAACGCATATATACCAACAGCTGTAACATCAATCATCTTTTGAATCATGACTCTGTCACTAGATGAACATATTATTCCAGATATACCATGAAATATTAACGGCAAACATAAAGGCAGACAAAATTTCCAATATTTCTTATTGTAAAATGTTTTTCCCTGTTTGAATATATATATAATAATGATAATACCTGCTGTAACATATGGGATTGCCATTCCTAATATTCTTCCAGTATATAAATGTTCTCCATCTAATATTTTTATCAAAAAAAATGATAATCCGAAGTTAATGAGCGCTAATGTAACCGATATAACAAGGTTATTTTGAGCCTGCATTTCATAAGTGAATTTAGTATTGATAAAATACACACAGTACGTTCCAAAACTCTGTAATAACATTATAATAAGATATCCAAGCCCTAGTCCAAAAAAATCAACAATAACTGGACAAAATACTAACATAACAATCAGAATCACAAGGAAACCAATTAATGACAAGAATAAAACACTTGACTGATATTTTTTAAACTCATCTTCTTCAAAATTCACTTTAGCAATTGCCAGTGTTCCTCTGGTATACAATCCAAGAATTACAACAAAAAAAGATACCCATGTGTTATATACCTGAACAACTCCATAATTATCAACTCCTAATAATCGTGAAAAAATTGGTGCACTAAAAAAAGTAATTGCATATAATATTATTGTACTTAAAGTATTATATAAAATTAGTTTATTGCTATTTGCTTTATTACTCAAATGTGGAATTTTTCGGTTGATTGTCACCACCCGTTTTCCTTTCTTCTTAATTTATGAGGCTTTTACCTCTTACTTTAGTTCTCTTTACTCTGTCAGTAACGAAATCCTTACGTCTAAAAATTCATACAGTGTTTCTAATATATTTTTACCTTGCGCTTCAGTAATTTAAAAGCATTATGATATTTGAAATTATTAGTATTTTTTTACATCCATAAAAAACGACCACTTTAATTTTTTGAACACCTAAGCATTAACCATCAAATAATATTCTTGAGTTTTTCATATATATTATCTTCTGCATTATCTTTCCATAAACTTTTACCTACATCTGATATTGTTTTATAGGTCTCCTTTCTAGAAATCTTTTCTAAAAACTCTTCTGGCGTGATTACTGCTGTGGCCATTTTATTCTCAATCAACGGTTTCATACCTTCATAATCACCTATTGTATAAATATATATCTGTAAGTCTTCATACGCCAAAGCTTCAAAAAACACGGTGGAATTTATGCCTATTGTGACATCTGATTGAGACAAAACATCATACACACTACCCGAATCATAAATCTTAGTATTCTTCATTTCAGATAGCCTAGGATATTCTGTCCTCCACACCTTATTTTCATTTGGATGTAATTTATACAAAATTTCAACATTCTGTTCTAAACAATAATCTTGTATGCTATAAATAAACTCTGATAATGTTTTTCCATTTTGCGGATTTGAAAAAACAGAAATAACTAAATGATCTTTTTTTTCTTTCTTATATCTAGCCACCTGTTTCTCCAAATATACATTTCCTACCGGAATAACTTTACAGAACTCCGGTAAGTTAATCTGTTCATTCCACCACTCTCCATAAGTGAAGAAATAATCTGGAAGCAATTTACCAATTTGTGATTGATCCTCATACCAATATGCCTCATGAGCATTTATTCTTCCATGTTGCATTTCTATCACCTTTATGCCCAATTCTTTAGCAGCTGCATTAGCTGCAAACATATGCTCATCGTAATGAGGATATTCCATTATTAACTTAGGAGAAATTTTTTTTAAATATCTCTGAAACCATTTTTTATACACTTTATGGCACTGTATTGCATATTGTGCTTCATGTAACAACGACTCTATAGAAAAATTTGTTCCATAAATTTTATTTATTTTTTTCAAAAAAATTTCTAATTCTTTTCTTTGATTTATGGGAAGATGGCTCGCTCCAAATAACTTACGCTTGATTTTCCATTTAATAAGTTCATTCTCTGCTTGTGCCAAATCATATTCGACACACTCGTTGACATTGACATAATTTCCAAGAGTATACAAATCCAAAACCGCATATCTGTCTTTCAAAGAAATATAATCAAACTGATGATCGTCTAATTGATTATCTTTTGTCACTGTAACACATGGACGAATCTGAACAATATCAGCCTTTGGCATTTCTAAATATATTTTTTTCATTCTTTTTGCTTCTTTGAAAGTCTTTATTATTTCATTTTTGAAATTTCTATTTTTATCAGCAGATATAATATGTAAATCTTTAACCGTAATTTTCTTTAATAGGCCCATTCTTAATAACTGCCAATAATAAACTTCTTTATATTTTAAAGAGAAAAGATTCATTTCTTTTTCTATCCTAAAAAAATCGTAATATGGTGTTTTAACTTCTCTGCTACTCATAAAACATTATTCCTCGTACCAATCTTCCTTTATAATAATATATTATCATAATTAATAATCAACTCAAAGCCACCAATTTGCTTTGCTACTCTGTATGTCTATCATAAAGCATTATCAAATTAGACTTTTCATTAAATATTATAATACATCACTGCTCTTCTCTCTAATTACAGCCGGAACCCCCACAGCAACACAATTATCAGGAATATCTTTCAACACAACAGCATTAGCACCTACTATCGCATTCTTACCGACTCTAATAGGACCTAAAATGCAGGCTCCTGCATAAATAGTAGCTCCTTCACATATATGCGGTGCTCCCGGGTACAATTGATTTTCTTTACCATTTCCACCAAATGTCACATTTTGATATATTTTGCAATCCTTATCAATCACTACACGTTCATGAAACACACAACCTAAACCTTGATGATAAAAAGTTGTTCCATTGCCAATTTGACAAGTTGGATAAATATCACAACTATAATAAAGACGTATTACCTTCCGAATAAAATTCGCAAGGAATTTCAACTTATGATAATATAACCATCGCATTAATCGAAACCATTTTATCATATCTATTCTCCCATAGTATGCACTATTTTTCACAATTCAAAATATCGATTTATATATTAAATAATTTAAATAACAACTACACTCCACAACCAAAGGCACCATCTAATAATAGACAATGAATAGCATCTATAAAAAATTCCCCACCTCATTATCACTCCATAAAATAACGTTATAAACATTGCCCAAGAGTAAAACCATTTTTTTCTAACAAATTATTACAATACCTACCATAGCAATCCTATCTGCTCTTTTCAGGAAGAATTCATAATTGTCGGAAATCCATACATAAAATATTCCATAATAACTTAACTTTACGATTGATATAATTTTAACATCTTCCTTGTAAGTTTCAGACACAAAATGCTAACTACATCTGGCATTAGAAAAGTAACCACTCCTAGCCAACATATATTTTTTGTATCATTAGCCTATCACTTCATGTGCATATGATTTCTGATATGCCATGAAAAACACTGGCACACATAATGATAAAACCGTATGTTCGACTGTTATTTGGCGAATTCATCATCTATTATATTAAAGTACTTCAATATTCTCCCTATCAGAAATATCCTTCATGACATTTTTGGTGTCAAAAATTGCTGTTGCATTTTCTTGAACCATCTTATAATCAACATTTGAGTGGGCACAAGTTACCATTATAAGATCAAAAGATGCTACAATTTCGGGATTAATCTCTTTTATGCTGTGAAACACTTGTCCATTTCGTTTGTATTCAGACACCCATGGATCATAGTACTCAACAACTGCCCCAACCTTATTAAGATTATCAATAACAGCTAAAGCCGGACTCTCTCTATAATCATCTATATCCTGCTTATATGCAACACCTAGAACAAGTACTTTCGCTCCATTAATTGCCTTTTTATGTTTATTAAGAATATGCATTGCGCGTTCAATACAGTACTCTGGCTGACTATCATTTATAACCATGCTGTTTTCAATAAGTGTAGTATGAAAACCATACTCGCGCGCTTTCCATGTAAGATAATACGGATCAAGAGGAATACAATGCCCCCCTAAACCTGGTCCCGGATAAAAAGCCTGAAATCCATAAGGCTTTGTCTTTGCTGCGTCTATAACTTCCCATATAGAAATCCCCATTTTATTACATAGACGAGACAACTCATTTACTAGTCCAATGTTGATATTTCTATATGTATTCTCTAAAATTTTTTCCATCTCAGCAATTGCCGGAGATGAAACAGTATAAACCTCTCCCTCCAATACTGCACTGTACATTTTTGCAATGACCTCTGTTGCGTCTTCACCTATTGCTCCAACAACTTTAGGCGTATTTTTTGTTTTATAAACTAAGTTACCTGGATCCACACGTTCCGGTGAGAACCCTAAATAAAAGTCACTACCACACTTTAATCCGCTTCCTTCCTCAAGAATAGGTTTTATTAACTCTTCTGTTGTTCCAGGATAAGTCGTTGATTCAAGTACAACCATCGTATTTGGCTTCAAATATTTAGATATTTCCTCTGCTGAAGACTTTACAAAACTAATATCCGGTTCTTGGTGGGCATTCAACGGTGTTGGAACACAAATTGCAATAAAATCCACATCCTTCACAAAACTAAAATCCGTTGTAGCCTGAAGTTTTCCCGCTTTAACCAAATTGTTCAGATCAGAATCAACTACATCTCCAATGTAATTGTGTCCATCATTGACCATCTTTACTTTTTGACTTTGTACATCAAATCCTATTGTTTTAAATCCAGCTTTCGCTTTCTCTACAGCCAACGGCAAACCAACATAGCCTAATCCCACTACGCCAACAACTATCTCACGATTATCAATTTTACTTAAAAGAGTTTCTTTCATCGACATCTTCATTTCCTCCATATTAAAAAACTTCTGAGTTTTTAGCCCAGGAGCTAACTTTACTCTGATCCATTTCTTTATTAAAAGATTTATAGATTCTAAAATACATTTTTTGTACTGCTCCGAAGCCTCTAAATATATGCTCAATTGGTTGCAATACACTTCCCTCAAAATCAAATTTCTTTCCAAGATTATGGGCAATCCTAATTGACTCCCTGATTAAAAGAGAATTTGATTGACTCCATGTATAATCTGTATCAATCCCATTTATAAGAAAATACAATGATTCTTCATCCCAAACAAGATAGGCAACACTATGTATGTTTCCTTCTTCATCTTGCGTATATAAGATTTTTCTACATTCATTTGCAAGACAACATTCTTCAATTCTAGAAAATAGTTTTAAAGAAAACGGCACCTCAATTCCCTGTCTATCATAACTCAGTTTGTTTATTTCATAGAATTTCTCAATATTCATCCCTTCTTTAACAGTTACAACCTTTTCTGCTTTTTTTATCTGATTGCGCACAATATATTTAAAATCTGCACAAATCTTATCCATGTCACTAGTATCATCAATTACGTATGTATAACGAACCATAGCTTCATATCCACGCCATTTAAAAGGTAGACAATTTGTAAAAGAATAATGATACTGCTGCTCATACTTATCTACATTTAATTTTTCGATGTAATCACACATCTCATTAATAACTTCCTCCTGCCTATCAAGCATAGCCACATATTTCATATTCGGCAAATACGAAATTAATATTCCATTATTCTGTGAGTGGTGTGCCTTTGTGATAATTTCATACCCATTTCTATTTTCCACATAATATGGCATTGCACCTAAAAATTGTCCACTTTTCTCTAATACATGTACCCCCCAATTATCTTTGCCACATACTGCATCAAGCCACCATGGCTTTGAAAATATCGGTATATAATTCTTCTCGCAAAATTTGTCATAAAGTGCCTTTTCTTCTGGCGAATTCATTAGTTCTCTATTCATTCCCTGATATCCTTTCAAGTTCTATTACCTTACTAGCTATATAATTCATATCACTTCTTTCATATCTTTGGTCAATAGGAAGAGGTATTAAATACTCTGCTAAATCTTTTTCAAAATCATTTGCCAATTCATTTGTTAGGACATGCTTCCAAAAACGTGATATATAAATCTTATTATCAATCAGTTTATCTCTTAATTGCTTACTTGTTGTTAAATAAGGATACACCGAAGGTGTATTAGTACTTATATTAATATCCATTCGATTACTATTTTTCAATATTTCATGTAGTGCAAGAAAATTCTCTTTTCTTTTAATAATTATTTTTTCATAATCAACGCTCTCTAAAATTCTCTTCGTTAATTTTGGCATTCCAAAAGCTGTTCTTGATTTCAAAAATCTCTTCTCACTCTCCTGATAATCTCCATATGCAGAATTTGAACCTGTTTCTATAGCTTTCAGAAGATAATAATAATTATCAGCTGTAGAATATAAAGGTAATTCAGTTTTTATTACACTATTCCCTATTACATGTCCACCATCAGGTACTCCAATAAATTTTCTACATGAATACATATTAAACGCCTTAAGCCTTGGTTTCGAAAAATATGCAGGTATATTATCTACTATAATTCGAACATCACAATAATTCTGCAGATCCACTACTGAGTCAATTACTGAATCAGGCATCATTCCAAAATAATTTACCCAAAGTAAAACATCACCACTCTTCAATTGTTCAATCTCCAAATCTGGTAAAAATAAATTATTGATATTATACCAACAAATTTCAATATCGCTGATTTCTTTTATTCTTTTTTCAACAGTCGGGCAATTATATATTGGAAGCCAAATCCTCTGAAACCGATAGTTTTCAAGAATATACTGCAAAGCAGACCTTCCACAATCTACATCAATCATTGATGATTCATACTCTGCATAATAACCACTGTTTTTTTTATTTATTTCAAAATGTAAACAACCACCATACTCCATATTTCATATTCCTATCCTCTAATTAATTTTGAAAAATATTCTGCGCTTGCTGCAATGCTGTAATATTTTAGTGCGTATTCTCTCGCTTTTATAATATTTTCGTTCTTTTGTTGAATATTTTTTTTCATTTGTTCACGAATAGCATTTGCCAACTCCGTTGCATCCACATTTATATATTTTGAAAATTCCTCGCTTCCACACATTTTGCTATATCCCACATTTGTACATATCAAAGAACACCCACTAGAAACAGCTTCTGCTATTGTCTGTGATGGATAATTGTCAATCAAATCAATACTAATATATACCTCTGCTTTTGGGAATACAGTACTTGTAACAACATAGCCCGGCATTTCTAATATATCTTCAAGGTGGAATTCATAGATTTTCCTACGTAAAATTTCTTCTTCACCATCTTTGCCACAAATCAAAATCTTATAACCGAATTTTCGTATATCATCTTGGCAAATATCACATGCTTCAATTAACATTGATGCATTTTTATCATGTTCTAGTCGTCTTGCAACGTAAATCATTAATTTTTCTTTTTTTATCGGAACAAACAACTCTGTTTTTGTAAATGTTCCTGGTGTTACTGTAACATTGCTATTTTTAGATATTTCTTTTAGATATTTCTCTCCCGCAGGAAATAGTACATCTACCTTGGTTGCCAAATCTAAATGTTCCGTTAACATTTTTTTTGTTTTGTCATCTATTATTCCGTATGCATAATTTTGAAATGCAATCGTTAATAATGTCTTTATACCTTTCTTTTTCATAATTGACAAAAGTGCTTTATTATAGCCACAAACGTCAAATACATGTATATTATTATATTTATTTACAAAGCAAAAATATAGCAAACTTAAAATACTATGTCTAAAATAATACACTTTATTTATATTGTCTATATTACAGTCCGATTTCTCCAAGATTTCCAAAATCTTTTTTTTCGAACTCCCTCTAAAAACAATATCACAATCATACTTTTTTGCAATTTCATTATAAACTCTAATCAATCGTCTTTCCGCACCACCGAAGTCGGATACACAATATACGTCTAATACATATTTTTCTTTCACTTCTCCTTTACACTCCTTTTTGTATTTAAATATTGTGATGTTACTATCCCCGCAAACATATAACCTGATAAAGACATAGGATGATAGAATGCTGATGACCCAAGAGTAGATACTAAATCATATAATAAAACCATCAGTATTACCCAACCCGAAAAAAACTCTGTTTTATATAGCTTAACACCCTTCAATAATAAACATAAAATAGCTAAGCAAAAGAAAACTGTTCCAATCCAACCAGTCTGTGCAACTACAATAGGCCAAAATGCATCATTCAAATATTCCTTAACTGCCCATTTGTTATTCTTGTCATAATATCCCATATTTTCATAAAGTAAGGAATTATGTTCCAAAGCTGCATTTGATCCGAACGATCCAAATCCAGTCCCTAATGGAAAATGCTCATTTGCTAATGTTACCGAGTCTGTAACTAATTTTGTTCTTCCAATCTCTGGCATACTAAAATAGAATTTCATTTGACCTCGACCGATAACTAAACAAATTAGTACAGCAACTGCAAATAATAATGCTGTATTTTTTCCACTGATATATTTCCGATAAATATACAAAAGCAAAAAAATAACCATTGCCGCAACTGATTTCATCCGAAATGTAAAAAACATCACAAAACAAAGCATCAATATATAAATAATATTTTCTTTCTGTTTTTTCATATTATATGCAAGAGGATATATTACTCCTGCACAGGCTCTAGCTAATGCTTCTGGATGATAAAAAAACAATTTTATCGAATTTGTAAAATATCTATATTCCGATTTTTCAAAAAAAGGAGTAAACAACAAATCATGTAAAGTAAGCACAAATAATACAACTGCCATTAACTCTAATCCTTTGTTTAAACTAAACAAAAAATCATCATCAATATATTTTTCAGATAATACCTTTGAAGCAAAATATACAATTATAAATTTTGAACAAGTAAACATATCAAGTAAAATATACCTTATCTTTTGATAATCATGCATACTTCCACAAATAACACCTATACTGAGATATAATGTATAAAACACTATTGCAAATAATTCACCTTTACCTTCAACAACAGTTCTCTTTCTTAACAATCTAATTATCAGGCAAAAAAGTAGTATTAGGCATATTAAATCATCAGAATATGTAACTATTTTATTAATTATACCTTGTGTTGTATTTTGTATTGTAGTTTGAAATATTAAATATAAATACACATATATCCAGATATATTTCTTGCTAAAAATTATTTTCATGAGAATTCCTTTAATATAATATCTATTATTTTATTTGCAATTATGTCGCTTTCATATCTAGATGCTATTTCAATACAATTATCTCGCATGTTTTCATACAACATCGATATTTTTATCATCCCATTCACATAATCACATATTGTCATTTTTTCTACTATAACACCTGATATTTCATCCTTGACAAATTCAGTTACTCCTTTAACATTGAATACAATAGCAGGTAACCCCGCCGAAAAAGCTTCCAATAAAGATAGTGATACTCCTTCTCCTTTTGTAGGGAATAGAAAAACATCACTTCTGCACAAATATTCTACTATTTCATTAAAATCTTTTCTTCCTGTTATACAGATATTATCACAACACTGCAGTCCATCTACCTTATGCTTAATTTTTTCTAATAGCGGTCCATCTCCAATTATTGTAAGTTCACCTTCATAACCGGATTTCATGAATAAATCAAAGGCCTCTATCATTAATTCTATATTCTTCCACTCATCTATTCTTCCCGTATATACAAAACGCGTGACGTTAGTTTTTTTTGTCTTAATATTCAACATTCTATCATGAATATATTTATAATTAATTGGACTTCCAATAGTATAAAAATGCTTATTTTTTAGACATCTATGTTGTTTTCTATGTTCATTAACCTCTTTGTCACTTGCCACAAATAAAGTTGCATCGGCCAATTTTTGTGCTATCAAATGACCGAAACACAACATCTTTCTTGGAATTCCTGGTCTGTCCTTATACGAAAAGCCATGCTGATGATGAATTACCTTTTTAAATGGATGTGTGATCTTAAGTGCAATTGTTGTAGCTGACGTCTGCGAATAAATCACATCATATTTTCTAAATTTAAAACTATTTAATAATGCTCCAAAAAAACTCAAAACAAAATTAGGAAGAATCTTGTGTTCCGTATAAAATGACGTATATCTATTAAGAATAAATTCTCTGTTCCCAATATAAAAATTTCCAGCCCTTTCCTTGCCACGTGTCCCCCCCCAAATATCCACTTCCATTTTTTCAGAATCACATAAGGTAGGAATAATATTATTTATATAATTTAGCATACCGCCCATTGGCCAATCTTTATAATTTGATAAATATATAAGAGCTACTTTCAAACAAACCCACCCCCTTCAAAATGTAAATCACTCATATACAATATGCCATTTTTATAGAAATATAGAGTTATATTTAGATGCTATCTTTTCCCACGAGTACTCTTCCTGTATCCTTCTCTTTGCCCTCTTTCCCAGTTCTTCTATCTTCTCTTCCGGCAACTTATCAGCTATATCAATTAACTTTGCTAAATTTCCTTCATCAAGTGACCAGTACAATGCTGCATCTTCTGCCACTTCTCTATTAAATCCCACATCATATAGTAAATTTAGCTTTGTTGCCCCTAGAGCTTCTAGAAGACTTGGGTTCGTCCCACCTACTGAATGTCCATGGAAATATCCATACGAATTCTCTCTAATTTTCATTAAAAGTTCCTGATCATAAACTGTTCCTACAAATTTAATTCTCTTATCCAACTTATAATGAAGTTTTTTATCCATTTTTTTTAGCATCTTAGGATTATTGGTTGTTATTATTACCAAATCTTTCTCTGAACCACTCAACATGAATTCTCGAATTATTGTTTCAAAATTATTTTCTGGAACGCATCTCCCTACCACTGTATAAAAATTCTTGTCTTTCAGATTATGCATTTTGAGCCACGCAGTATACTTTTTATCACTATCTGATAGTGTGCATGTGGTTACATGTGCACCATAGGCAATAAATGTTGTCTTTGGACTATACTCACTGTACTCATCCTTTATATATTTTTCAATTGATTTGCTATCACACACTACTAAGTCTGCATTTTTTACTGCCAAACGTTCTGAAAGTTTCCAATACTTTCGTATTGGGAGACTCCACTTTCCACGCCAGTCTTCATGTCCATCTGGATTCTGATATACAAGACCATTCAATTTGTGTGCTCTACGAACATATTTTCCTTCAAACGGTCCAATTCTTGATGCCAGAATATATATAATAGGCGCTTGTATTTGTTTTTTCTCAATATAGTCGCATGCCCATCTTAATGCTTTGATATCATAATAAATAGCTTGTGCTGCTCCTATTTTTTCGGGCACCGGAATTAGAACACAATGTGCACTACAATATTTGAATTCAATGTTATTTATACTGACCGCTCCTGGAAGTTTCTTTAAATCCATATATCCGCCACCATTAGCTTTGCAGGCAATATGGTACTGAAGATTCTTATTGTTTTCGTGCTGTTGTAATAGATTTAATACGAAACTCTCGTATCCTCCATAAAGCCCTATTGATTTTGCACCAATAATGAATATATGTTTGATTGCTTTATTATTTAGCTTCTTTACAACCGTACTGTTGCTCTCTTTTATCTTTTCCACCATAGGATTCCTTTTCTTTGATTAGTAATAATGCACTTTCCCTAGTCTTATAATGTTTCATTAAATCTGCTTTCCCTCTAACTTGCTAAAGGTAAAGATATATTTCATTCCTAACAAAGAACAAAACCAGATAAATATTCTGATAGCCGTTTTCTTCAAATGTTCTATATGCCGGAACTAACCAATATAACATTTACTTTTTTTCACTCATCACATACTTCCTTTTCCCATCAACACTACCTGTACCGTCTTAGCAAGAATCCGCAAATCCTTCCCAATACTCCAGTCCTTAATATAAGCCGTATCCAATTTTACCACATCCTCAAACTCTGTGATATCGCTACGTCCAGATACTTGCCATAATCCGGTGATTCCAGGCTTTGCCGACAATCTCGCCTTGTGATGTAACTTATACTTCTCATATTCATCCACTGTCGGAGGTCTTGTCCCAACCAGTGACATATCACCAAGCAGTACATTAAAAAACTGTGGGAACTCATCCAGACTGAGCTTCCGGATCAGATTTCCAATTCCTGGAACATACTTTCCATTTGCATCAAAATGGCTTCCGATGATTCGCGGATCATCTTCCATCTTGAACATCATGCCATCTGCCACACGGTTCTGCTCCATAAGTGCTTTCTTCCGTTCCTCTGCATCCAGATACATCGTACGGAACTTGTACATCTTGAACATTTTGCCATTCTTTCCGACACGTTTCTGTGTGAAGAAAATTGGTCCCGGCGACTTGATATAAATCAGTGGTCCCAAAATAATTGTAAGAATTACTGTGATGAGTGATCCTGCGATGCCTCCTGCGATATCCATCACACGCTTGGTCAGATACTGCCGGTTACTGACCAGCTGCATCCCTGATGTCAGTACCAGATATCCACATACTTTCTCTGCGATCTGATGATTGTCCGCATCAGCGAAATCCTGCATGATAGAATAATGTGTCACAATTCCCATCTCCGAGAATGCTTCCATATATTCTTTGCCGAAATGCTGCTCCTGCGGTAATACGATCAACGCCTCATCTACCCAGTTTCTGCATACCCATTCTGTCATCTCTGGCTCTGGAATAAGTGGGATTCCCTCATAAGTGTCTGATGCTCCTTTTTCTCTGCCGATCAGCACAATTCCTGCCGGAAAATAGGTTTGAAAATTATTGCTGCGCACATTTTCCAACACCTGCTCAAGATACTCTGACGTGGTAACTAATAATAAAGAATTTTCTCCTTCTTTCGACTGCCGGCGCATCACATGCTTCTTCCATAAGATCCGCACCAGATATCCACCTATCAATTCATAGATTCCCAACAAAAACAATACGGTTCGAGAAAAATCATCTCCAGACTTCACTGCAAACAGATAGAATGCAAGCAGCATTTCCAGAAGACATACTTCTTTTACCGCAGATACCAGCTCAATATAATAACCGCGTTTTAGGATATCCCGATATCCATCTATAAAAAAAAGATATACAAATTCAAATACTGCCAATAAAAGCACAACATTCTGATAAACGGAATCACTATATAATCTGCTAAGCTCTCGATGTCTTCCAAAATATGCCAGTGCCAGACAAATCTGCATACACATTAAATCAAGGACAGCAAAATCCAGATGTTTCAGCCATCCTTTATTTCTCTTACGATACATAACAATCCCCTTTATGATAAGTTCTTTTATCGACAAATAACCTTATTGATTTTACCACAAATATAAATCGATTACAACGCTAGTTGCCTTTTTTGTATATTTGTAATAGTTTTCTCTTCCAGCCGACATGATATTTGCCAGATATTTACCTATATGCTACAATATTTTCTGTCGGGCCTCAACAGCTCCCATCTAATCTTAAATTATAATTAATAAACGAGGATCATACTATGAAAAAATATTTTAAATGTCTGACTAAGATGCAGCTTATTTCCTTTTCGATTTTATTCCTGACTGCATTTCTGTTCAATTACTGGACACCATATGCAGCCGATGATTATTCTTATATGTATAATCTCGGCAATGGCGAACGGATCACTTCTGTATTCCAGATTTTTCCATCCCTTGCCACGCATTATATGCAATATGGCAATGGACGTGTTGTATCACACTTTTTTGTAATGCTGTTTCTTATGGCACCAAAAATCATTTTTGATGTGCTGAATGCCTTTCTTTTTGTTTTCTTTATCGCTTTTGTTTTACGTATTACTGCAAGTAAGAAATCATTCAGTATCCTTCTGTTTTTTGCAGTGCCTACCCTGTTTTGGTTATATATGCCTGCATACGGTCAGGTGTTTCTCTGGCTGACCGGCTGCATTAATTATATGTGGAGTTATCTGTTTGCTCTGTTGTTTCTGAATATTTATATCTCGTTACTGCGTGGAAAGTCCCTATTGGATAAGAAGTGGAAGCTGATTTTATTCTGCCTGTTCACATTTCTTTTTGGTAATTATTCTGAGAATGTATCCTTTTCAGTTATATTCACAGGATTTCTTCTTATGTGCGTCACGATGTATCAACATAAGACTATCCGGAAATATCTGTCGTATGTGTTCCCAATCATCTGTGGAGCAGCGGGCTATCTGGTTTTATTACTCAGCCCCTCCGGCAGTGCGAAGTTTTCCGATAACCTTACCTTATCCGTTCTTGCAAAAAATGGAATTGATCTTTTCACCACTTATTATAATATGTGCAAATATCCTCTGATCCTGTTTTTCATTTTACTTTGCATTGCTGTTTATCACAAAATGGGTAAAAATGAGATTCTGATTGCGATTGCCTACCTTTTTATCAGCTTCGTTGCAACGGCAATGCTGATCATTGCAAGCTATTTACCTGAAAGAAGTATTGCAAACAGTGTTGTTTTCCTTCTTATCGGTATTGTTCAGCTGCTTCAGATTCTCCGGCGCAACAGTCATCTGGAATGTCTCACATTGTGTGTATGCGTATATCTTCTCATCAGCAGTGTTATGGCTTATTGGGATGGTTCATACGATATTTACCGTGTGCACAGAGAACAGACTGCCAGAAATGAACGCATCGAGAATTCCATTGTTTCTGGCGAACTGACGATTGGGGTTCCCATCATCACTTCTACAACAAAGTATAGCTGTAAATATGGACTATTAGATCTCAATCCTCAGAATTCTAACGAACCATTTCCAAATGTATATGTAGCAAAATACTATGGATTGAATAAAATTTATGTCACTTATCCAGATACTTCTGATAAATAAATGCAGTAAACAAATACACCGAAACAATCTGTTCATTAACTTGGATTGTTTCGGTGTATTTGTTTAGATTTTTTTCTGTAACAACCAGTCATAATACTCTCTGAGACCATCTCTGATTGGTATTAATGCATTCTTATGAACGCTCATGATCCGTCCATTATTCAGTATAATCTTTTTTGCATCGACACTTCTGGCTAAAAGATACTCCACTTGTGGTTTTAACCCCATTTCCTGTAACATTTCTATAATGTCTCTCTGTGATGTTCCAACATTGGAGCTGAGATTGAATGTATCAAATTCCCCATTATAAGTAAACAGAACCATTAACATTCTACACACATCATCGATATAAATATAATCTCTGATATTATTTCCATCTCCCCAGATTTCAATTTTTTCTTCCTTAATCGTTTTCTTCAAAGCAGCATCAATAAAACCTACTCCCTTATTGAAATCCTGTCCCGGGCCATAAGGATTTGATATTCTCGCAATCAGAATCTTTGTATGTGCCTGATAATTAAATGTCCGAATGGTATTCTCGATACACAATTTCACATTTCCATAATGATTGATTGGTCGTGGAAGTGCATCCTCGCTGATTGGCTGTATTTCCTGATTTCCATAAACAGTTCCACCTGAAGATAAAAATATCATACGAATTTTCTTATCAATGATCATTTTACAAAGCTTTGTAGTCTGGATGAAATCTCTCTCATATCCCTGCAGATACTTTTCATTAGAATTTCCCGGATTCACTGTACTAAGTGCATGTACGACATAATCAATCCCCTCCAATGCCTCCATCAGGGAATAGTCATCAAAAAAATCTCCACATATATAGTGAACACCTTCTACCTTTTTCGCAGGTACTGACATATCAAAACAGAAAACTTCCATATTACTCTTTATCAAATGTTTCGATAAATTTGTTCCAATAAATCCTGCTCCACCGATAATCAATACTCTCTTGCCCAAAGTATACTCCTTTTTCTTACCTGTCTTTTTCTTCTGCTTCGCTCTGGTTCTTTTTATAATCCAACAATTTCTTCTCGATATAGATTGGTCTGTGCTTCTCCTGTATATACATTCTTGCAAGATATTCTCCGATAATTCCAAGGATCGTAAGTTGTATTCCTCCAAGCAATAATATCAGAACAACAATTGTCGGGTATCCCGGAACCGGATTCCCGATGCATAATTTTTGTATCACAACAACAAATAAATAGATGATTGCACATAATGAAGTAAATAATCCCAGTCCTGTCGCGATTTTCAATGGAAATGTCGTATATGAGATAAAACCTTCTACTGCATATCTGAATAATTTATTGATGGACCATTTGGTTTCTCCTGCATTACGCTTTTCCGCAGTATATGGAATATAGCAGGTATTGAATCCAACCCAGGAAAAAATCCCCTTAGAAAACCTGTGATACTCCGGCAAACTCAAAACAGCATCTACAACCGGTCTTCGAAATGTCCTGAAATCGGATGCGCCGGGAAAGAATTCTATCTCGCTTGTCCTGTTAATGATTTTATAAAACATATCTTTCAACTTACTGACAAGCTTTCCTTCCTGACGCTTCTCCTGATATGCTGCAACACAGTCAAATTCTTCATTATCCTGAAGAATCTTCACCATTCTGGCAACTGTTTCCGGTCTTTGTTGCAGATCTGCATCAATCACCGTTATAAAATCTCCTGTTGCTTTTTGAAATCCGGCATAAATTGCGGCTTCTTTTCCAAAATTTCTGGAGAAAGTTTCCACGACAACACATGCTTCGTGAAGATTAAATACGCTCTCTAACGCTTCCTGTGTCTTATCCTTACTTCCATCGTTGATGAAAATCATTTCATATTCATATTCTTCCGCATCAAAAACATGCTTTGCTGCATGATAGAAATCCCGGATATTATCCTCTTCATTATAGCATGGTACCACCAAAGATAATTTCATCTTATTCATTCACTTTCCGTTATTTTCCATACACTCTGATTGCCGCATTATAACATCGCTTCGCAAAAGCATGTTTCGGATCATTCTTATTCGGTACAATCTTGCGAACTGCGATTCTCAACATTTTTTTATATGGATTCTCTGCCTGTGCCTGCATTGGGAGCTTTTCTCTGACTTTCATGTGTGTTGCCCCCATCTCTTTCATGATCATCTGCCAATCTGTAACATGAACCTCAAATATTTCCGGTCTTGCCTTATATGCCATAAGCACAAGCTGCTGGTCATCATCCATACAATCCAACATAAGAAGTGCATTCATCGCATCTTCTACCAAATGCCAGAATGTCGGCACCAGTTCTCTTGATAACCCATACATACATCCCATCACACAGTCATCCTGAAACTGCAGACTCTGCAGACCTATTACTGAATCAGGATCATGCAGACAGGAAATGTGTATCTTATTCTTAAAATCATATTCCCACAGAAAATTATAGTCCTCCGCATCACTGTAAGTAATTCCACCATGGTCGAATCCAAAGTCCATCCATACAACATTTTCAGATAATAATCCTCTTTCATAGGCATCATTCATGAAATAGTACTTCATCATCCACAGATAATCATATTTTGGATTATTGGAAGATGCTTCCGGAAGATATCTGAAGTTCAGGAAATCTTTATTGTGAGATATTTTTTCCAGCTTTGGCAAAAGACCTGGTACAAGTTCAAACAAATTATCAATCTGTATAATAATCGTTTTCTCTCCCAATCCGTATTCTGCCCTTATTCCTTTGATGATTTCCGCGCTGTCAGAATCCGTATATACTACCAACGTATTTTGGATTCTTGCCCATCTTTTAAATTCATCAAAATACCGCTGTGCAGTTCTTCGTAAATCCTTATTCTTATCCTGCCCTCTTCCTATGTCAAAAAAGTCTGTTACAAGTGTTATCTCTCCCATTCTTCTTCCTCTAATTCTTTTCTGGTTACTCGAAACGCGTTAATGCATAACATAATTTATTTTTACTGGAATTTCCTAACATAATCACAAGATCACGTATGAAATATCTTCGAATATTTCTTACTACAATTTTAATCTGCCCATTTTTCAGAAGTCCCCACATTCTTTGTCTGTAAAAAATCTTCTTAGAATCTTTTGTTATGCGGGCATTATAAATCTGAACTGTTTTCTCCGGATTTGTTGCTGAAGTTGTACTTTGCCGATATTTCACCACTACATGATCAAAATGATTAATATGATCTCCATTTGCCGTTATCTTCAACCAAAAGGGATAATCCTCAATCAATGTATATGCTTCATCAAATCCTTGATATTTTTTTAGAAAACTCATTTTATAAAATGCGGCTGGTGAGCATATCAGATCATTGTGTTTCAATAATTCGGCGTATTGCTGTCTTGCACTCATTTTATAAAATGCATCTTCTGCACGTTTATTCTCATGATGTAGTGCAGGACTTTTTCCATCATCCTGAACCCATTCTGCCTTTCCAATTACTATCTCCCAGTTATGATCCAGACACACCTGCACGCTGTCCGAAATACAATTTGGCATTAATATATCATCCGCCGCAATAATTTTTATAAACTTCCCTTTACAATATTTCAGTCCATTATTAATATTACGTACTGTACCGTTATTACGATCAGAGGTTAATAACCGTGTTCGTTCAAACCGCCCACCATTCATTAACAGCCAATGCTTAATTTTCTCTATAGTACGATCTCTTGAATTATCATCTGCTATAATCAGTTCTAATTCTGCGTACTGCTGGTGCAGTATACTTTCTAATAGATCTATAATATAAGCTTCTGCATTGTAAGACATCACTAATACAGATACTAATATTGCATTTGCTTCCCCCATGCATTTCTCCTATTATTCTAATATTGTCAATCCACGGCATATTTTATTACTATTTGAATTTCCCAAGAAAATAACAATATCTCTTATCAAATATCTTCGTATATTTCTACAAATTACAGAAATCTGACGTTCCTTTAACAAACCCTTTAATCGCAAATTGTAAAAATTTCTTTTTGAAGCTTTTGAGATTCGCACATTATATATGGATGTATTTTTTTCCGGATTACGCACAGATGTCGCACTAATACGGTACTTTGCCACTTTCTTGTCCAAAAACGGAATCTTAACACCCTCTTCTGTTATTCTCAGCCAAAACGGGTAGTCCTCCAATAAATCATACTGTTCATCAAACCAATGGAATCTCTCCATAAAACTTTTTCTGAATATTTCACCTACCGTAATAATAATATCATTATTCAGAAGAAGTTCTCTGTGCTGATGCTCAGCATCCATCTTGTAAAACGCTTGTTTTTTTTCTATATTTTCATGATGCTCTGCATAGGTCACTCCATCATCCTGAACCCACATTATATCACCGATCAATAAGTCCAGTTTCTTCTTATCACATTCATTTACAAGCATTTCAATGCATTCTGGAAGCAAAATATCATCACCATCAACCAGCTTAATATACTCTCCATTGCTTCTTTTCATTGCCTGATTGTAATTTTTGCATGTGCCTTGATTTTCCTTTGCAAATAAAAGTTCCACCTGGAAAAAACGTCCCCGATTTTCTGTCACCCAATCAGATATTATGTTCTGTGTATTATCCGCAGAACAATCATCTGCAATAATCAGTTCAAGATTTTCATAAGTCTGTTTTTTTACACTGTCTAATAAATCTAAAATATATTTTTCAGCATTAAAAGTTGCGATCACTATACTTACCAGTTTATTTTCCATCATAAATCTACCTCATATAAAAATATAATACATAACGACAGAGATATTCTTATCCCTGCCATTATGCATCATAACCTTTTTTTATTTCTTTTCAATAGACTTAAGAAACTCTTCATAATTCCTAATATAATCTTCTTCTTTGTAATAATCCGATGCAAGTACCATCAGCACTGCATCGGAAGAGAAATCATACATCTCTCTCCAGATATCATTTTTAATGTAAAGTCCCTCATATGGCTTTTCCAGTGGAACGATCTTTTTTTCCTCTCCATTATCTAATAATATCTTGCATGACCCATGAATACAGATCAGTATCTGCTCCAGTGATCTATGTGCATGATGCCCTCTGCTCACACCCTCTCCAGTATCATACATATAATATACCCTCTTGATTTCAAATGGTATATCCTTATATTCTTCTAATGCTACTAATTGTCCCCGCTCGTCGCCATGCTGTTGAAATACATATTTAACTATCTGCATCTATATACTCTCCAATTATCTACTTAAATGCGTTCAATGCATCTATGATATAATTTACTTCTTCATCCGTCATTCCATAATACATTGGAATGCTTAATTCCGTTGCAGAGATATCTTCTGCTATTGGTAACGTTCCCCTTGACATGTTCAAGTCTTTATAAGCTTCCTGAAGATGCATTGGAATTGGATAATGTTTATTCGTTCCAATTCCCTTTTCATGGAGATATTTTTCCAATTCTTCTCTTCTTTCACACCTGATGCCAAAGATATGATAAACATGCTTTACATCATCCATCTTCCCCGGCAAAATAATCTCCGGATTCTGAATACCCTCATAATATTTTTCCGCTGTAGCTATTCGATTTGCATTCCAATCATCCAGATGCCGTAACTTAATTCGTAAAACCCCTGCCTGAAGTTCATCAAGTCTGGAGTTGTTGCCCTGATAAATATGATGATATTTATAATCTGATCCATAGTTTCCCAGTGCCCGGATCTTATCTGCAAGTTGTTTATCATTTGTAACAAATGCACCGGCATCCCCCAAAGCGCCAAGATTCTTACCCGGATAGAAACTGAACCCTGCTCCATATCCCAGGCTTCCGGTTTTTCTCCCCTTATATTCTGCTCCATGTGCCTGAGCAGCATCTTCTATAACAACAAGTCCATACTTTTTAGCAATCGCGTTGATTTCATCCATCTTTGCCGGCTGCCCATACAAATGTACTGCCATAATCGCTTTGGTTCTATCCGTAATTTTATTCACAATCCCTTTCGGATTAATATTAAAATACTTTTCTTCCGGTTCTACAAAAACCGGTGTTGCCCCAGTATACGATACTGCCAAAGCCGTTGCGATATATGTATTGGAAGGTACAATTACCTCGTCGCCTTCTTTGATTCCATATGCCTTCAATGCAAGAAACAATGCATCCAGACCATTTCCACATCCGACACAGTACTTTGTTCCGCAATATGCGGCAAATTCTTCTTCAAATGCAGTCACCTCCGGTCCCTGAATGAACCAGTTTTTCTCATATATCTCCTGCATTTTAGCAAGTACTTCATCTTTTATTTCATTATGCATTTTTTCAAATGATACAAATGGTATATTCATTTTCAACATCTCCGTTCCCTATACGACATAAATAGAATTATACTATACGTCCTATTATTAGTCAATTTTACGGTAAAATTCATCCGGTTTCATACTAAATTTTCCAATATAATTGATATGATCGCTCATACAATAATCATACAAATTCTTTCCCGCATAATCTTCCATATCCGGTGTGAGGTCCAAATCAAGCATGTATTCAAACATTGTGGTGTCCCCCGAATTAAGATAGCAGTCTTTAGCATACATCAATAGATTCGTTCCATTATTGTTTAATACCCTCTCATTTGCGCCCTCATCTATTAAATATCTTGCCATTTCCATGTTATTATTGTACACGGCAACTGTAAGTGCCGACCAGCCATGAGTATCCTGCGCTTTTATCAGTTGTTTTGAACTGCACAATTTTTTTGCCAAAACATTATCATGTTTTCTTATTGCTTCCATCAGACTTTCAAAATTATCTTTGTAAAGGATCGTGTCATAATCAATCGTTGCTATTTTAGTAAACACTTCATTGTCTTCCAATACCGTTCCAGCTTTTTCCTCTGATAATTTATCTAATATAACTGCATCAATATACTCGACATTTTTCCATTTCAAAAGCTGATAAGGTCTAAAATTAAATGCTCTGATCTGATTTTTCACCTGATTACCTGTCTGTTGTACTTCCAGTTCTAATGTCGAATAATCTATATAATTACGGCTATAATATGTTGATTTTATTTTTTCCTGCGGAATAGTTGTAAATGTGTTATTTATTAACTTCAACAAATTCTCTCTTACAACTTTTGTACCGCTCTCTATTAATATTTTATATAAATCCAGCGAGGTATCATTTGCTCCGATTTCAACCACTTCCTGTGCAATTATTTCTCCAGTATCAATTCCAGACCGGATCTTATGCAATGTAACGCCTGTATATTTCTCATCGTGTAAAATAGGAAGAATCGATGTATAACACCCCCTATATTTTGGAAGCAATGAAAAATGAATATTATACAATTCTGTTGTTTGAAATCTTTCCGGAATAATAATTTGATCAAACTCAAGCGAAAGAAATATCATGTCTTTTATATTATAAGCATCTTCCAGTTCTATTATTTCGACATCTCTTTTTTCCGCAAACCATTTCAAGGATTTTTGCCATGAATTTATTCCTGTTTCATTTCGATTTAAAATGCATTTAATATATTTTTTTTCATAGTGTTCCAGACAATAAAGTAAAACATTAACAGCTATGTCATGCTTTCCTGCCAGGCAAATAGTTTTCATTTGTACCCATTTCCCCTTTTTCTCATAATTTATTGTATGCCGTTTTTATCATGGCAGTAAAGTATTTCCATTCTTCGCTTCTTCCAAATATTACAAAGTTAATGCCAAACGGAACAATAAAACTAATGATCAATCCACTACATATATTGAGTACCGTGTGTGTCGTATATGCTATATTGAATATAAAAAGGCTCAATCCCCCCATACTAATTGCTAATATAATATACTTGAAAAAATCAAAAAAATATTGATACAATGGTTTTTCAAATAAAAAACGATAATTAATCCATGCAACCGTCACTATGGAAACAATTGTACTCACCGATGTTCCAAGAAAAATTCCATAAATTCCCATCTTTGCAAAGTATGCCAATGCTACGGATACCACAAGGTTTACTCCACCTTCCAAAAGTGCAATATATTTTACGAATGGTTTTGGACTATATAACCCCGCTGCACTTCTAAATGCTTCAGCCGCCTGCGTACAAAAGCGAAGATAATTATTAAATACCAACACTGCTACTGCTGCCATGGGGAAAACATAGTCCTCTCCCAACCATACTTTTCCAATGAATTCGTTCAGTAAAACCAGCAATGCAATAGAAGTATAAGATGTTATCAAATAATTCAGGAAATTCAGTTTATTATAAAACTGATATATTTCTTCCTTATTATGACCGATGAGATAATTTCCAATATTAGCAGTAATATAGCCAAACGACCTGTTAAAAAGATTGTTAATAATTCCAATGATCAATGTATATCCAGAATAAATTGCAACCGCAGTAAGATCCGCAAATGCAGACAACAGAATATTATCTGTACCAACAACACAATAACTTGCTATTTTAATTACAAATAGTGCCTTCACATTGTATACAATCTTGTCCTTGACTTCTTTTTCAATCTCACCATGCAGATTTTTATCATTCAGGTAAGGGAACATTTTTCCTGCTTTTATATAAAGATACAAGTTATTCAGCACTGTAAAAATGAGTTTCACGATCAGAGATGCAATATAACTTTTCCACACACAGATAATAATGATCTGCAAAATTCCAGTCACAATATAAAGAAATGTATCTGCATTTTTATTAATATAATCCTTCTGTGCAGACACAATAATTGTTCGGCGATATGCCATAAAATAAGACAATACAGCATCTAATAAAAAAATCAGATATACCGCAATTACATAATTCTGATCAATGGTTGTCCTGACAAAAAAAGGTAAAAACGGAATCAGCACCAGTCCAATTACTGCCACCGCTATTCCAATATAACGGTACAGTCTGCTGAAAAGCTGCATAATCGCTTTCACTTCGCCATAATTTTTCTCTTCTAATGGCTTATACAGGCTGTATCCTATAGAACTTGCCACCCCTAGTTCCAATAGACTTAACATGGAAATCACACTGACTACCAGTCCGTTTAATCCCAGTAATTCACTACCAAGGTATACGGTAAATACCTTACGGTTAATGAATCCAATAATCGAATTTGCCACATAATACATAATTGCAGAGAATACATTCATCACTGCCATTTTCTTTCTATTGCTCATAAATTTACTTATCCTTTATCGAATTCTTATTACAGTTCCCTGGTCATTATCTTCTGTTCCACAAATACACTGCCAGATTTTATCATTCAACATATGTTTATTATACTCACCAATTCCCATAGAAAAAACAGCTGCAATGTGACTATTCTCAGCTTTTACCAAATCAATAAATGCTTCCGTAACTGCATCCGTATGATTGCTGTTTTCTCCAAGCATCTCCTCTCTGTTTTCTGCCTGAATATTTTCCTGATATATGGGTTTTTTCAAAAAAAGAATAATTTCTTTTCCTGAATCTGTAATCTTCTGCATTTTTTCCAGGGTATCCTTTGATACAGTACCCTTACTATCATCAACAGCACATAAAATATATTCATTCTCTTCCACCATCTGAATTTCTTTGTTTTGCTGAAAATAATGTGTATATTCCTGTGTTTCTCTATCCACAAAAGCTACATGATTATCTGGATAGTACACGTACTCTCTTCCACCATCTGTCACTTCCGGTATATCCACATCCTCATCATAGTAGGTACTGATATCCGACTGAAATGCCCCACTATAGTATTTATCATACACCGTCTGTGCAATCACATCATAATTTGTCCGATAAACCGCATAGTCCTGGCTGTTACCGATATAAGAGCTGCCCGCACTCATGAGCATTGCCGCAGAGGCATTATTTCCTTTTGGAATTACAATATAATCGATATTAGCCTGACTGATAATTACTTTTCCAAGGAAACCACTCACATCACAATTATTGCTTTCAAGCATATTCCATAAGTATCCGTCATCTCCTTCCATAACTTTCTGGATATTCGCATTATATTCACGTATACCATACATAATCGAATTATCTGCAAGCACCGTAACCGGGCTTTTCTCCTGCCTGTCCTTCTCAATAATATCGCATACGTCTACCGTATTCTGTGGCATTTGATAGATATTCTCCGGAAATTGAAAAAATTGTTGCATGCTGATTCCCGATGTCATTGCAAAACATAAAGCACATATGCCTGCCGCAAAAACCTTTCTTTTCCGGCTGTCTATCATTTCGAACAGTTTCATTATGACATACGCACTTATAATTACCATAGGAATCATCCAGAGAAAGCGGTAATAGGTCATACCTTCTCCCAATTTCCGGATAAGATAATAGGTTACTTCATTAAAAGTAAGAAGAAGTACGCCAAGATATACGATCAGATAGTTTGTGTTTTTTTTCTCTCTGACTACCAAAAAAAGAATACCTATCAAAATAATAATAGGGATGATTGACTGACCATTATACTGTTGTACGACTTTCCATACTCTATTTACACCATCCATATAAACTTAATTTTCCTTTTTTATTCTGAAAATAAAGAGTTTACTGAATACATAATTCAATAAAACAACTACAACACTGACAACTATTTTTGCCATAAATCCCTCCACCCCAAACAAACTCTGTTTCATACCGATATAATAGAGCAATGGCAGTCCGAGAATCTCTATGGCTCCCGTTGCAAGTCTTGCACCTACAAACTTTATAAGTTCCCGGCATACAAATCTCATTTCCATATTTTTACTTTCAAATACAAACACTTTATTTGTAATAAAAGCAAATAATACTGCAACAAGCCAAGCGATACAGTTACTTATATTCATTTCCATTCCACTCTTCGTCAGAAATGCATAACAAAACCAGTTCACCAAAGTTGTAAGCACACCAAATATCAGATACATGATAATTTCTTTGTATTTTTTTATTAATTTTCCTATCATTTTCCTGTTCACATCTTTCTGGCTTTCGTATTAAAAGTTCTGGATATCAGATAAGCTAAAAGCATCGTACCTGCACCTGCTATACTGACCATAGCTGCTGTGGATGATATTGCAGAACATCCCCATATTAATAATCCTATCAACAGTAAATATGACTTTCTCTTCGTCTGCATCAGGCAGATGCACAGATAAACCATGAAATAAATGAGCGCATTTCCTGCATAAGCTTTTCCTTCATATGTTCTGGTCAAAAAAAATGTTGCATTACTATACATTGTACTATCTGCTATAAAGTAAAGAGCCATTGAAACACAGACAAGTATTGCCGACTTTTCTACCGTTTTTTCATCACAGAAAACAGTTGTTCCTATCAATGCAATCGTGAGTGCTGTCAATATGACATTCAGATTTCCTCTGAATATCCTCATGATAATGATTGGATGTACTCCAAATATCCTGCACACAACTGCTGCATTAATTTCAAATGTTACCAGTACACGCCTGAAATAATGAGATGGCATTGCAACACCTGTATAAGCGTTATACTGAAACATCGTATCTGTTGTTACAGTTGTATTTACAACACCAATATAATACAGAGAATCATCATTCAATTCCCCATTCAGTGTTGTATACCAGCATACAATAAGGACTGCTATTATAGTTATACCCATAAGCAGTCTGTGTTCTTTTAATATTTTTTTCACAAAACAAAAATCTTCTGGAATCCGTTTCCTTGCTTTCACCACCGCCACAATTACGATGACTGTTATCAATGCAGTCCATACAAATGTTAATTCTGTCAGACTCCGCTTCAACCAAATGAAGGGAATCGCACAAACCTGAAAAATAATCTGGTATACAATAAACCCTATAATTATGTGAAATGCTACATTCCTTTTTATTCTGTTTTTAAATCTCTCTGTGATAGCAGTACCTATTACATAATATATGGCTATATCTATAAACAGGACTCCTATCGCCTTTATGATCATAATCATTCCGTATATGCTCCATTATCGTTTCACGATTCTACGAAACGCTCTCTTTACCCGATTATACTGATAAAAGATTTTTTCTCTCATCGTCGCAGGATGTTCCAGATGATAAAACCGCATCTCAAGTTCCAAAAGATGATCCGGTGCAAAATAATCAAATCTGTCCGGGTTCTTTTCATATACCAACCGCAGATTCTTAAGGTTTCTGCTTCGGTACATTTCCTCATATTCTTGTAAATTTCTTTTTAATACTGTTTCACTGATCACATCTTCTGCCGGTTTCTTCCAATTATGCTTCTCTACATACTGATTTAGCATTTCACTGTATGTAATCAGAAAAGGTCCATTTCCTATCAGAGATGGAAATTCTGCCAGATATGAATCAATATATGTCATATCAAGATTCTTCATCTTATTAATATCCATCTGTGCAACATTTATATTGTGTGTCTTATTCACCAGAATCATATGTTGTTCCGGCTTTGCGAAAAGCATATTATGACCAAGTGTTCCAATAATTCCACACAAAAGTTTTGTATTGCGCACGACTGCAATCTGCTCATCCAGTGTCAACTGTTCCGGAGAGATAATCGTAAATCCATTCTTAGAAAAGAGGTCTAATAAAATATTCTCCCCTATTTCCGTCCCTTTTGCCTTTTTAAACTGCTTTCTGGAATAATAAACTTTCTCATAAGATGGATACCTGCTGCAATCAACGCTCTCTGCCACCTTTTCGAATACATGCAGAAACTGTTTTGAATAATATGCATTAATCATATACCCCTGCTCTGGGATAATCACTTTCTTACATCTGGTAACTTTATGAATGAAAATCAGACACTCCGCTATTCCCAATAATTCAAAAAAGCGCCTGATCGGAGCTATTGCCTGATAATATTCATTCTCATTCACAAGAAATGCATACTTATGATTTTCATCCATATGTTCAAGATAATAATACAATCTGGTAGAACAATCGATCAGAAAATGTCCCCAATGATTATTAATATAACCCAGATATATTATTTCTTCGTCCAGATATTCAACTTTACTATCATCAATGGTGTATCCTTCTCCCAGATAAATTTCTTTTTCATCTTGCGCTGTGACCGGAACTGCATATTTTGCATACGCATTCATTTCAGATGCTTTCACATAATTTTTTTCCGCATCAAGCACTCCTCCACAACCAAACAGACGGTTTTTTGCAAATCGATTTGGCAAAAGATACCCCTGTTCCACCTCTGTTGTATTCAATTTCTCCCTGCATGGCAACTTTCGCTCTGCCAGTTTTTGATAACGCTCTGCATTATACGAGTATAAATAGGATGTATCCATTCTCCTGCAACTCCCTAATTTTCTAAGATGATCATTCCAAGAATCTGAATATTATTTGCATCACAAAGCTGCATCTCACTTAAAATTTCAGAATAGTATGATTTTCTTCTTCTCTCAATGAAGATAACGGATCCCACCTCTGCTGCACGAAGGAGTTCTTCTGCATTGTAGTTTATCGCATCTCCAAAGACAACGTGAATATTTTTCTGTTTCAACCCCGCTTCCAACATCGTTAATAAATCTTTGTCTACAGTTTCTAAAATACTGCCTGACAGATATATACTATCTGTCTTTCTATCCCTGCATGCTATATAGATATTGGAAATCAGCATCTGAACCTGCTGTTCATATAAAAGCTTCTTATGTCCAAAGTTCTCTAATTTCCATACAAACTTCTCGATTGGGTGATCTTTTTCCTCTTTTCTGACTGTTCCTAATAGCCTTGTCTGATAAATGCTCTCGACTTCATCCTTCGTACGTATACGTGTACTAAGAAGGTATGCCAGGAAAATATACACAACTGCAATTGCTGCGCCTGCCACTGCACCGATCATAATTTGTTTCTTATTAATTGATACTTTTACAACCTCTGTACCTGAAACGCTATCTTCTGCTGTTTCTGTCTGTTCCTCTTCGTCATCTCCCCAGATAAAGATGTCTTTCTCCATATCCAGATATACACGAAGCTGATTTGCATTCATATCGGCCTTAATTGATGCAAGTTTATTCTGCTGATCTTCTGTCTCCTGTGCATATGCATCCTGTTTTTCTGCCAGTGCCTCATCTATAATCTGAACCTGTTTTCTACTATCCAGATTGAGAATATGCGTTTGATTATTCTCATTTAAGTTTGCAGCATATGTCGTTAATTGATCATTCACGGCATCCGCCAATAACCCAACGCTTTCAGCATCAGAATTCATTACTTTCACTGTAAAGTTTTTCATTGCATCCTCTGTCTGATTTGGAAGAACTTCTATCAATTCTGACAGATAACCCTCTGCTACATGAATTTCCTCTTTATTAATATCAGAAACAATACTTCCACTGTTAATATAATTAACATAACTATTTACAATATTCTCCGCTTCAGCGCCTTCTACTGAGTACTGCAAAATCACGGCATCCTCTGCATGTGCATTAATGTTCATCAACACTGATTCATTCATATAAAGACTTTTGGAATCTATTGCAGCCTTCAACGAAACAGCAAGGATTACACGCTCATATTGATCTTTGTCCAGATCTGCATATGCATCTTCCAGAGTTGTATTCTTTACTTCCGGTACTGGTGTATGTGCTGCTGCATAGTCTTTCCGATATCTCATTGCACCGAATACGAGTCCAAAAATAATCGAAAATAAAACGATTATTTTCCATCTACGCAAAAATTCAAGCAGAATATCTTTTAATTCCAGATCTATTTCTTTTTTATTTTCTTTCCTATTGTCACTCATAAACAATTACCTTTCTCTGCATTGCTATCTTTTCAGTATAGTTTATATCTATATAGAAGTCAATTTAACCTCTTTTTCCATATACCCATTTTACCAGCTTGAGTCCTCCTCTGTTTGTACACATTTTTGCGATCACACTGTCACTTCTGCTATATTCGCTCTTGATGGCACAATCTGGAAGAGTTCCTTTATAGATTTTCTCGCTAAGACTGATATCTACATGCTTTGCAAGTTCTGCAATATACCGGTCCGATTTTTCTCTCATAGAAATATTATTTCTTACGGTTTTCTGCATACCAGTTGCACTTCTGCGGTACCAGAAACCAATCATTGGAATATGTACCGGATATACACCTTTACTCATCAATTTCAGATATAACGCCCAGTCCTCATCATAGTGCTTTGCAATCTCAGAAAAGCCACCAACTGCAAGAAACTGTTCCTTACGAAATGCTGCTGCATTGACAAGAATATTATTAAATGTCATTCTGCCTGCCGAAAACTTCTTGCACCACACATATTGCTCACTTCCAAAGCCTACCAGATCCATATAGCTCCATCCGGCATTGGGTTCTTCCTGCAAAGCCTTGTAAAGATATTCTATATAAAATGGTTCCACGAGATCATCTGCGTCTAAAAACACAATAATGTCTGTCATCGTCTTCTTCACAGCCTCATTTTTTGCCTTAGACTGACCTCCGTTTTTCTGGTGAAACACATGGATTCTGGTATCTGATTCTCCCAGACGCTCTAACAATTCAATATCCTCTTTTCTGGAGCTTCCATCATCCATAATAATCCACTCAAATTCCCGCATTGTCTGATTTATAATGCATCGATAGGTTTCTTCAAAATTCCGACCCGAATTATAATACGGCGTAACAATAGATACTCTTGGCGTAATCTGTTCCTGTATACATTTTTTTTCTAACGTCTGTCCTGGTTTTTGCTCAAAATTGAAAACCATTGTCTTGTCCTCATTTCAAATTTTCTCGTAAGAACTGTAAGGATGATTCTCTGTACTCTGCCAGTCTCTTATGCACATCCTCGTAATCAATCTCTGTTATCTCGTCGATTTCTTCCGCGCTGGATACGTGTTTTTCTGATATCTGAAGAAATTTCAGTAAATTATCTACCCTGCCATTTTTCTTATATACACTGTAGAATGGTCTTCTATATATAACTGAAAATACAGTTCCGTGAAATGAATTAGTGATGACCATTTCCGCATTCTTTATATAGGCCAGAAAATCTGCTGGTCCAAAATCTGCAAACTGATTCACTTCACTATTCTCTGGCATATGATAATAATGCAGTTCTATCAACTGCAATCCCAGCTTTCTTGCAACTTTCTTCGCACATTCTTCCACAGCCTTTTCCTCAACTACAAAATATGCGAATACATATTTTTCCTCTGTTGGAAGTTTACCATCTGGAAGTTTCCTCTCCGTTGTCATAATTTTCTCATAATCAGCTGCCTTAAGTAATAATGTCGGATCTACAACCGTTGACACTTCTCTTCCTGTCAATTGTCGTAACTGCTCTGCCAGTTTTTCTTCCCGAACAGAAATTGCGTCTACATTCTTCAACAGTTTCACAAACGCAGCTTCCTCACTCTCTGCTATTTTACCATTTGCAAGGCTTGCCGCATAGGAAATAATTCTTTCCTTTTTCTTAAACTCACCAAAATAGACAGGATCCAATTTTCCCGTCAAAAAACTTGACCAAATCTGATCGCTTCCCAGAATATAAGCATCTTTATGCAAACACTCAACCCCATCTACTCCTATTAACCGCCTATCATTGTCTAGTAATTCTTCTGTGATAAATTGATCAAATGCCGTCCATTGTCTGCTCCATGCTTTTTGTCCATAAATTCCTCGAATTGTATCATAAACAAACTGCTTCCAGTTTTTCGGATTCAAAATCTTTTTTGTAAATTTCGGTCTTAATTGCTTTGGATACTGTTCTTCTATTTTGGGATTCCGATAATTGACAATTGTCACATCATGCCCCATCTGTTGTATGCACATTTTTAATGCATATGCCTGTAAAGACGCTCCATAATTGTGCGCATTATGAAATGTTAATATACCAACTTCCATAGTTATCCATTCCTCTCCTGTATTCTATTCGAATACTTTCAGATAGCTGTTATAAAATCTGCTTCTGGTAAAATCTTTTGCTCGCTTCTCAGATGCTTCACTCATTTTTCTTCGTTCAACCGGATTGTCCATAACCGTTTCAATTGCCATTTTGAGATTCTCTACAATTCCGTTTCTTTCTATCTGCATGGCAACTTCTTTTGGTGCATACTCCACTAATCCGCCAGATTTTGTTACGACTAATGGAAGTCCTGATAACATTCCCTCAATCGCTACCAGTCCGGCAGCCTCTTCCCACATAGATGGAACGACCTGCATATCTGCACATTGATAATACTGATATAATTCTGCGTTCTCAATATATCCAGTAAATCTGATTCTGTCAGTATCTTGTTGCACCAATTCTTCTACTTCCTTTAAAAAAGGTGTCGTCGTATTTACTGCGAAATCAGCATTTCCAATGATCAATAGCCTGCAATTATGCTCTTTTATCCCTGCAAATGCCCGTAATAATTCCCGGACTCCCTTTACTTCCTGTATTCTTCCACAATATAAAACTACAAAGTCATCTTCCTTCAGACCTAACTGTGCTCTAAGCTTATTTCGCTGCTCAACTGTTATTTTTTTATTAAATTTTGCCTCATTCACACAGTTATAAACAACATGCGCACCCGTTTTTTTCTGTTTTGTAGTACGCAGCCATTCTTTTTTTGCAAATTCACTGACCGCAATAATATTTCCAAAGATTTCATCATATTCAGGATCTGCCATTACATGATGATGAATGTGCAGATAAGTTTTCTCTTTTCCAAATTTCTTTGCGAACTGACGAAATTCATGATAAAGACCACCCTCACAGACGATTGCATCACATTTGATATTCCTCAGAATATGGTAAATTTTGCGATAATATCCGGAATCCAACAAGGTTCCTGGTTTCAGCACACTGGAAGCATATCTTCTGATTCTGTTATTTACCTTATCCAGAACAGTATCGTCTGGAATATAAATAATTCTGGAATACTTATACTTTTTTGCTTCCCTTTCTGCCTTTTTATTCTCTCTTGAGAAAATAATAAATTCTGCTTTCTGCTCTATTTCATTCTGATCAAGCAGCATTGTGATAAGTTCTTCAACAGCTCCCCCCATCACTGCCGGTACAGGCAATGTATTTCCTACAACAAGACATATTTTTTTCATATGCTTCTCCGTTTTCCTTTTACTTCAAAATTTTCCTTGATATATAACTTGCCAGTTTTGGAGTATGAACCAGCATAAATGTTGCTGCTTTTGTTTTCGTATCCAATTTATGTTTCTCCTTAATGGAATGATATAATTTCAGATACATCTCCACATATTTATCATAGGTCTGTCTGACCTCTTTATCTTTTATATCAAGTTTATCATATACATTCATAAGATAACGCGACATCCACCGTAAGAACGCCTGCCCAACTTCTTCCAGTCCATGTTCCATGCAATATTCTATTCTGTTATTCACTGCTTCCACATATGCCAGATTCTTCACGCTGTATTTCTTTGTCATAATACTGTTCTCGCGAATCACATATTTATACAACGGCTCCGAGATTCCCACAATTTTTTCTGCTTTATCATAAAATAAATGTGCAGTAAATTCGTCTTCATGTATTTTTCCGACCGGAAAGCTGATCTCTCTTGCAATCTTTATCTTATATAATCGATTCCAGGCAGTCACCCAATAATGATAATTCGGTCCGCAGAGATTACTGATTGCCTCTTGTGATGAATAGGTTCTGTCCTTAATATCCATTTTCTGGTTCTTCTCGGTAATACTCTGCCCCTGGTCTGTCACAGCTTCATAATTGCATACTGCAATATCAGCATTCTCTTTTTTCAGAGCATATATCATTTTCTCGTAAGTATCCGGCTGAATATAATCATCACTGTCAATATACGCAAGATATTTTCCCGAAGCTGCTCTCATACCTGCATTTCTGGCATCAGAAAGACCTCCGTTTTTCTTGTGAATCACTTTTATTCTTGCATCTTTTTTCGCATACTCATCACATATCTGGGGACATCTGTCATCTCCGCCATCATCTACGAGAATAATTTCCAGATTGGAATATGTCTGCTGCAATAAGGATTCCACGCAGCGTTCTATATATGTTTCCACATGATATACCGGTACAACAACTGATATTAATTCGTCTTCTCTGCTCATTTATTCTTCCTTTTCCGTATAATCAATGTCCATAGATATAAATCTGGTACATATACTTTCAGCACTCCAGATATTTTTCTGTGTCTATCTGATACATTCAATAATGCCTTTTTATATTCTTTGGCATTTTTCTTGCACCATCTGAAATCTTCCTGTATCTTTTTTCGTTCCGCATATGACAACTCTGCTATACGCTCGAACAGCATACTGACCGAACAACCGACAATATTAATATCACCAAAACGTGGCGAGATCTGAATCAGTCTGTCATAGCAGTTTTCTTCTACCTTCACACCATCTATATACTTTTTCTGGTATTCCTGACGGATTGCACTGTCATCCCTGATAAAATAATGGTAATACGGAATATCGATAAACACTACTTTATCGAGCTTACCTTCACAGATAATGTCTGTATTAAACAACAGGTCTTCCGCTATTTTGTATTTCTTTAATCGAATATTATGTAATAAATCTGCTCTATATAATTTACAATATACAGACCATGGTAACAATAGCTGAATTCCTGCTTCCACCTGACCTTCCGCAATGGTAACCTGTCCATCTTTTTTTTCATCCCTGCTCAGAAATTCTGTCTGATGAGACTCCACATATCTGCAGGCACTTACACCTGCCTGATGCTTAAGAATCAGTTCATGCAAACTTTCTATCATTTCAGGTTCTACCCAGTCATCGGCATCTATAAACATGATGTACTCCCCAACTGCAAGATCCAGTCCATGATTTCTCGCAACAGATACACCTGCATTCTCCTGATGGACACACTGTATTCTGCTATCTTTTTTCACCCAGTCATCACAGATTTTTCCGCTTTCATCCGTTGAGCCGTCATCAATTAACAGAATCTGCAGATTCGTGTATGTCTGACATGTTATGCTTTTTAATGCCCGTTCCAGAAAAGATGCTACATTATATACTGGAACGATTACTGTTATTTTCTCCATTGCTCTTCCGTCCTTGCAGTTGTCTCTTTTTCTTCCTAAATACTCTGATTCTGATATTTTCAACAGTCTTTACATTTATATTAAAAATTTTCAACAGTAAATAAATACTAAATGGTAAAATACAAATTCCAATCCCCACAATAATGGAATTAATAGTTCCTCCATCCAAAAGTATCTTCACAAACGGAATTGTCATCAGACAAATTGACAATCCATCCCGTTTTTTTAAAAATAAATTTAAAAAGTACTCTGCCAGCAGAAATGGAATCAACATATTTACAACCGATCCAATAATTCCAAAATTTGCATATCCTTCTGCAATCAAGCCGGGCTGTGCATAAGATGCCTGAATGTACCTTGCTGATATGGCAGGCAGACTAACATATTCAAATCCAAAATACGGTGCCAGAAATTTCACATAGGTAATACCATAGAAGAATCCATTTTTATGGACAAAATCTATAATATTACCGCCTAGTTCTGTCCAGATACCAAAAATTCGATAAAACTGATTAGCACCAAAATCAATGTAACTCTGGAAATTTGTCAATTCATATAATAGATTATAATTTCCATTCCAATAACGATTTAACTTTACAATTTCAGACAGCATACCATAAAGCAGCACTGCAATAATTCCAAGTATCATTAAAGGAACAACTTTCTTTCCTTTTCTTCTATCATCATTCACTGCTACAAACACTAAGAACACTAATATTACTGGCATTGCATACTGAATTACCAGATATCTCTGATCTAAAATCCGATAAATTCCATATATTCCAAGCAACAATCCAATAAAGCAAAATATACTCTGAGATAAACTGAATTTCGAATACATCAGTCTGCCAAAGAAATAACACAAAACCGGTGTCATTAACATAACGCCACTTGTCCCTGTCATTTCCATGACCGGAAGTGCCAACAGAACACTGCCTGCAAGTATAGCAAAATCATCTGTGTCCTTATATTCTATAAAATCATACCTTTTTATCTCATTAGTTGTATGCTTTAAACACAACAAATAAACCAGAATAATAGACATTAATATAAAATACACCTTCATATAAATCATGAAATGATCATTGGGCATATAATAATTATCCCGCTCATCTCTGAGCAAACGGCTGTCCGTGTAATAGCAGGGACATATGGTTCCGTTTATAAAAGCATTGATCATCAGGAATAAATATCCTGTGCTAAATATCTTTCTTTTTGCTTCATATAATCTGGAAATTATTAAAAATAATGTCAAGCTGGCAAATTCCAACATACATCTAAGATAGATATGCTTATCCAATATCATGACACGTCCATCTAACAATAAAGTCAGGCACACACCAATCGTAAGCACAACCATCAATATTCTGGAAATCTGAAACATTTTCTTTGTCATATATTATTTCCTCATATTTATGCCTTTTATATTCTGTATGTCTCACATCATTCCAACATACATTTCTTCTAATCGTTCCGCCTCCACACGGATATCAAATCCATGTTCTGC
>ERZ827498.569-NODE-569-length-48020-cov-3.882268_pt1 | contig 48020 bp, 35 predicted proteins | sample MGYA00519865_ERZ827498 | MGnify/ENA primary metagenome ERZ827498 (study PRJEB31778, sample SAMEA3449328) | human gut metagenome | biome: human gut; feature: human-associated habitat; material: faeces | place: United Kingdom | collected 2010/2012 ...
GCAACGTAGAAACGGTCTGCTGTCAGGTGTGCTGTGCGGAGTGTTCATTTTTCTTATCATTGTCATTCTCAGTGCACTGTTTTCAAAAGCTGCCGAAAGCTTTTCCGTGCCTGCAAAGCTTGTGCTTACCCTTGTGTGTGCAGGCGTAGGCGGAGTTGTAGGGGTAAATTCTAAAAGCAGCCGTTTTTGATAAGGATAAATATTTATACTGCATTAACTATTCGTTCATAAAACATAGTGGGATATGTGGTATAATTAGTGTAAATCAATTATTGGAGGTAAAATCCTATGAAACATATCAAGACGATCAATAAGGCTAATCTCAAGAAGACTGCTGCTAAGGGTGGCTGCGGCAAGTGTCAGGCATCATGTCAGTCAGCTTGCAAGACCTCCTGCACAGTTGCTAACCAGAAGTGCGAGAGAGAAGCTTAATATTCCGATCTTTCTGAGGCGTGCGAGCGTACACACGCCTTGCTAAAGGGACATTTTTATGTCCCTTTATTTTTGTATAAATTTGTATATGAATATAAATGCGAAAGGTGATTTTTAAATGATACACAAGTTTAAGCTTGGCGGCTTTAATGCACTGCTTGACGTGAACAGTGGCGGAGTTCATATTATAGACGATCTGACATATGATTTGTTAGACAATGTTGAGCCGCCTTTTGAGGAGAAATGTCCTGAGGACGTTGTAAGAAAGCTGTCAAAGATGTATGACAGCAAGGATATCGAGGATTGCTATGAGGAGATAGTTTCTCTTTATAATGACAAGATATTGTTCAGCGAGGACGATTACGAGAAGTATGCCCTGTCTGCTGTGGCTTCGCCTATCAAGGCAATGTGTCTGCATATTGCTCACGACTGTAACCTGAGATGTAAATATTGCTTTGCTTCAACAGGCGATTTCGGTCAGGGCAGAATGCTAATGGACTATGAAACAGGCAAGCGTGCTATAGATTTTCTTATAGAGCGTTCAGGAGACAGAAAATTTCTTGAGGTGGACTTCTTCGGCGGTGAGCCGTCACTGAATTTCGGTACAGTAGAAAAGCTTGTTGAGTATGCACGTTCACAGGAGGAGCCTCACAACAAAAAGTTCAGATTTACTGTTACCACAAACGGTGTACACCTCACTGACGAGATGATAGACTTCATCAACAAGGAAATGTACAACGTTGTTCTGTCTATCGACGGAAGAAAAGAAGTCAATGACAGAATGAGAGTGCGTGTTGACGGTTCAGGAAGCTATGACAGGATTATCCCTAACTTTAAGAAGCTTGTTGAGAAACGTCCTAAGAACAAGGATTGGTATGTAAGAGGCACTTACACAAAGTATAATCTTGACTTCTCAAATGATGTAATGCACCTTTATGACCTTGGATTCGACCAGATATCCGTTGAGCCTGTTATGGCTGACCCTAGCGAGCCTTATGCTATAACAGAAGCTGACCTGCCGAGGATCTTCAAGGAGTATGAGATACTTTCCGAGAAGATACAGAAGATAAGGGACGAGGGCAAGTTCATAAACTTCTTCCATTTTATGATAGACCTCGATCAGGGTCCTTGTGCGATAAAGAGACTTAGGGGCTGTGGAAGCGGAAACGAGTATGTTTCTGTTACTCCTGACGGCGATATTTACCCATGTCATCAGTTCGTTGGTATCACCGAGTTCAAAATGGGCAATCTCTATGACGGCACATTTAACGAGGAAATGAAAGATATGTTTGCTCACGCACACGTTTACAACAAGCCAGAGTGCAAAAAGTGCTGGGCAAAGTTCTATTGCAGTGGCGGTTGCAATGCAAACAACTACATTTACGCAGGTGATATCCACAATGCACACAAGCTGTCATGTCAGATACAGAAGAAGCGTCTTGAATGTGCTATCATGATGAAGGCTGTTAAAATGCTCGACAGCGCAGAATGAATATAAATATTTTGTAAATTTCACGCATGGTAGCTTTTATGTACATTTATAAACTTAATATGTACAAAAACGTTTGAAGTTTAACAAAAAAATTATTGAATAATCGGTTTAAAAAGCACGGAATAACAAATGACGTTATTCCGTGCTTTCTGCTGTTATTACATAGTATGATAATGTCGAAAAATAGCAAAATGTGTCTGTCATATTAATAAGTATTAAGATAAATATAATGTATACTAAGCTGGTAGCTTATTGACAAAGTGGGTCGAATTTAGTATAAGATTGACATAAACAAAAGGTGCTTGGCGGTCATGTTACCGCAAATCGGCTATAACGAGCGCCCTCTGTATCGGACAGGATAAACCGACAAATTATTATGAAAAGGACGAAGAGATATGAAAACTAATGAAAAGAAGAATACTTCTGCTAAGAAGAAACTTATACCTGCAGTTGCAATGCTCACAACTTCCGCCGTAATGCTTTCTACTGCTACTTATGCTTGGTTTACTATGAGCAGAGAAGTTGAAGTAACAGGAATTAAGCTTACTGCTACAACTCCACAGACAATTGAAATTTCACTTGGTAAAGCTACAACTGGCAACACGCTGACTGCTGGACAAGAGGCAACTGCACCTGGTACTGATGAAACACTTTGGTCACACACTGCTGCTACGGGTTCTGTATATAAAGATTTTGGTAAGCTTATTCCTGCATCTTCTGTTAATGGTTCTGATATGTTCTATACAGTAAAGGCAACAGACAATGGTAAGAAAGTTTCTGATGTTGATAATCCTTTCAACAAGGCAACTACTGCTGCTGGCTGGGAATTTAAGGATGATGGCAAATCTGCTGAAACAGGTGATGTTGTCACAGCTGCTGATAAGGACGGCTCAGGATATTATCTTGACATTCCGGTTTGGTTTAGAACAACAAGCACTAGTGATGTAAACCTTGGTCTTGACGTTGAAGTTAAACAGGGTAGTGATAGTGATACAACTACAGAACTTTACAAGGCTGCTCGTGTTGCAATACTCCCTGACACTAAGGCAGCACAGAGTGTGTTCCTTGGTGCAGAGGGAAATGCTACTACAAATTATTACACAGACGGTAAGGCTGTTTCGACTGCGGCAGCAACTTTGACTGATTCATATGGTGATGTTTCTGTTGCAACAGAGGTTAAAGCTACTGACGGAAAGGTTACTAATGCTGCTAATGCAACACATGTTGCTACTGTAACAAAATCAACGGGTACAGGTTATGGTGGCGCTGTTAAGTATTACATTCGTGTATGGCTTGAGGGAGAAGATGAGGCTTGTTGGAATGCTAATGCAGGTCAGGACTTCCAGATTAATCTTAAATTCTATGACCTTTCAAACACAGGCACAGGTGTTTAATCCATAACAATAAAACAAAAAAGACGCCGAAGAAATTCGGCGTTTTTTGGTAAATGGGTATAAAAAATAATTTTCCATATTTGGGGAAATCTCCCGATTTTTCTTTGTTTTTTGTCGAAAATATGCTATAATAATACATTGGAGCAGAAAGAAAGTGGCTTTGCTTTGGGCGAAAATTCTACAGTTGACGGCGTTCGTGCCGTGGAGCTTTTCTATAGACCTATAAAAAATACCGACAGCGGCAGGGTCACTTTTTTGCAGTTGCAAACAAGGCTCAATTCTCCTGTTATGGGAACGCTAATGCCTGCGGATTATCTCCCTGTGGCTCAGCTTTCCGACCGATGTGTTAGCATTTTCAAGCTTGCTTTCGTTCAGCTTTTGCAGGCTTTGGGTAAGTTTCACGAAAGGGAAGTGGACGTTGACTGGGCAAGCGTGTTCGTGCCTGCAAGATTTTTAAGGCAGACGGAAGCTCCGAGAGTTGTGGCAGATTATTGCGATAAGTTTGGCGTGAAGTATGAGCGTGTCTGCTTTGAGTTGTCGCCTGATGTGCTTGATGAAGCTGACAGTACAGCGGCAGATAACGTGGCTCTTATGAGAAGACAGGGCTTTCATTTTCTGCTCACAGGCTTCGGCACTGAGGGCTTTAAAATGCTTAAGACCGCTGAGTTCAAGGTAGATAATATCATGCTTGACGGCTCAGTGGCTCAGGTTCTTGGTAAGAGCGACAGGTATGATACCTGCGTGAACTCTCTGCTGAATTTCGTTTTTGACCTTAATGCTGAGGTCATAGCTGACGGAATTACTGATGATAAGCAGGTGAAACAGCTCAGCGGTATGCAGTGCCTTTACTATTCGGGAGAAAATGCAGGAAAATATATTGCGGAAAGATACGTTCGCAATAGAAATGAGTAATAAACGGGTGATACGGTTTTGGACGGTAAAAATATAGATAAAAATACAAGAGTAGTCGATACCCTTGCACTTCGCAGGACCGCCAAGGAAGCTAAACGCTATGTGGTATTGATGAGATTGCTTAAAATACTTGCCATTATACTTATCGCTATCGTGGCGGCGGCTTATGCGGTGTCTTATTTTTACGACAAGTATGGTAGCTTTACAGTTAAGATAAGTAAGTATGATATGATAAATCAGGGGCTTACTCTTTCGGAAACTCCTGACTATACCACGAGCAATTCAAGGCTCAATGCGGATATCCTCTATGATATGACAAATATCAGTGGCGAAGATCTACCTGATAATATCGACAAGATAAACGGCAGCCATAATGGCGAGGGGTATATAGCTTATACTTTCTATCTCATAAATTCCGGTAAAGATACACTTAGCTATGACAGCGAAATGACTATCGAGAACGTCACGAACGGTGTTGATGAAGCTATCAGAGTGGAGCTTTTCGTGAATGGCGAGAAAACTGTTTATGGTAAAACAAAGTCTGACGGCAGTGGTAAGGAAAGCGATTGCGACAAGGAGTTCGCCTCCTCTACTGAGGTCATGAAGGACCGACGTGAAAAGCTTGGTCCTGGTGAGAAAGACAAGTATACAGTGGTTATATGGCTTGAGGGAAATGACCCTGATTGTGTTGACAAAATAATCGGTGGCACAATGAAGCTTGGTATGAATTTCAAGATCGTTGAAACAACTTAAAGAATTAGAAGGGAGGAAGCCTCGGGTTTCCGAGGTTTTGAATTATGAAAAAAGCTTTGAAGATCGTTTTTAATGTTATCGCATGGGTGGTGCTTATCTTTGCACTGCTTATAACAATTCTCGTGTTCTCGTCTGATAAGAATAATGGTACGGCAAGTCTGCTGGGATATATCCCGCTCACAGTTGAATCTGACTCAATGAAGCCAACTTTCAAAAAAGGTGACCTTATTATCTCAAAGGAAATAGACGATATCAATTCTCTGAAAAAGGGCGACGTTATCACTTTCTGGACGCTTATTGACGGAAAAAAGGTGAAGAATACCCACCGTATAGCAGAGGTACTCAATGATAACGGCTCTGTAGGCTTTATCACACGAGGCGATGCTAATAACGTAGATGATACATACACTGTTTATGCAGGTGATATAATCGGTCAGTGGAAAGGTGCAAAAATAGGCGGTTTCGGCAAGGTAATGGATTTTCTCAGAACAAAAACGGGATTTTTCATTTGCATACTTTTGCCGATAGCACTGTTTTTCCTCTTTGAGCTTTATAAGCTTATCGCAACCATAATCGAGATAAAGCGTCCTGCTATCACAGAGAGCGATGAGGAAGAAATAAAAAGACGTGCAGTTGAGGAATACCTTGCACAGCAGAAGAAAAAGGAAGATGAAAATGCACAGCAGGAGAAAAATGACAAATAACTGCTGCTTGGGTGATACATTATGAATGGATTTCTGAAATGGTTTTTTGTTTTCATGTCGTCAATGCTTGCAGGCTTTGGGCAGATCTTCAAGGGTCTGTGGAACGGCATAAAACAGATCTTCAATATAAAAAACTACATAAGGATATTCAAGACCTACTCGGCAGACTTTGGTGCGCTGGGCTGGATACTTTCTGTGCTTGCAATTATCGTTGTTGTGGCTATCTTTGTGCTTATTATTTTTATGATAGTGCTTGCTGTGAGAAAGTACATAAGATTCAGACACTCTATCGTCAGCAACGAGGACCTTATCGAAGAAATATCTGACCTGCAGCGTCAGGTGGTCAAAATGACCAAGGAAAAAGATGAGATCATGGCAATGAAGGTGGCTCAGCTTGGCGTATATGATAACACCGCTCTTGCAGAGGGTGAAACAAAGCTTGCAGAGGGCGAGCAGATGCCTGCACAGGGCGAAGTTCAAACCATTGTGGACGGCGTTGTTCAGACAGCAGATTGCCGTTTTTCAAAGCTTATCGAGGTGGACAATTTCTACAAGACATACGAGCCGCCTGCTTACAATAATGACATCACCCTTAGCGGTATCTGCGAAGCATACAGAAACTTTGCCTGCTCAAGAATGCACCTTTATTATGACATAAAAACTATCCGACTTTTCATTGCAGGCATGGCTTCAACAAAGCTCATTATCCTGCAAGGTATCTCTGGTACAGGTAAAACATCATTGCCATATTCATTCGGTAAGTTCTTGCAGAAAGATACTACTATTGCTTCTGTTCAGCCGTCATGGCGTGACAGAACTGAGCTTTTCGGCTACTTCAACGAGTTCACAAAGAACTTTAATGAAACAGAAGTCCTCAAAAGAATTTATTCTTCTGAATACAATGACGATGTAAACTTCATACTCCTCGACGAGATGAACATTGCGAGAGTAGAATATTACTTTGCAGAAATGCTCTCGATTCTTGAAATGCCTGATCCTGCCGAGTGGGAGCTTGATCTTGTTCCTAATGTGTGGAGTACCGACCCTGTTCGCCTTGATAAGGGCAAGCTGCGTATTCCGCAGAACATTTGGTATATCGGTACTGCCAACAACGACGATTCCACGTTCACTATCTCAGATAAGGTATACGACCGTGCACAGCCTATCAATCTTGACGCAAAGGGCGTTGCTTTTGACGCACCTGACACGCCGCCTATGAATTTAAGCTTTGAACATCTTGATACACTCTTCAAGGAAGCTTTTCAAATGTATCCCGTTTCACAGGACAGCTTGAAAAAAATCCAGCAGCTTGACCTGTGGGTAATTGAAAAGCTGAGAGTGGCTTTCGGTAACCGTATACTTAAACAGATGAACTTGTTTGTTCCTGTATATGTTGCCTGCGGTGGAGAGGAACTTGATGGCATTGACTATGTGCTTGCCACAAAGATATTCAGAAAATTTGAGTCGCTTAACTTGGCAATGCTAAGAGAAGAGCTGAAAGAGCTTTGCACCTATATGCAGAAGCTTTTTGGCAGAAACACTATGAAAGAATCTATAGCATATCTTGAAAGATTGCAAAAACTGTACTAAAATTTGTACTCATAAACTTTGAGAGGAGGGACGGGCATGAGCGAATACAACGAACAGCGTGCAGCTTTTGACAAAGCTGTAAAGACGTTTGACGGCAATAGCAGCTTTGCGGCAGCCCGTGCCTTGCTTCTTTCGGGCGAAAAAACTGTATCTTTTAATCGTAAGATAATCGAGAAGAATATAGATTCGTCCTGGCTCACAGAGATAGAAAAAGCTTTGCCACACCTTGATACGGTAATAAGAAATCCCAGAAACACCATTAAAGAAGTGGAAGAGATCGTGCCTATCGCTATGTCAAGGAAGATAACGGTAGAGTCCATAAAACATCTGGGACAGCACACCGATCTTATTCAGGATATCGACAAAAAGACCGGAAAGATAACTCCGTCAAAGATACTCAACATTCATAAAGAGGAAACTCTTGATACATATGAAAATAGATTTGTAAATACCCTTATCGACAGGCTATACATTTTTATAAATATAAGATACAATAAGCTTGTCCAGACCGCAGAGGCGCAGGAGGCTTATTCTTTTAATTACGATACCGTGGCGGACAGCGGCGACGGGAGAAAGGTCAACATTAGTTTTAAGATAGAAACTGTTGACAGTCTTGTCGGCGGCAGCAAGGATACTGACGTTTGGGCAAGGCTTGAAAGGGTCAAAAAGGCTATCGAGGGTTATAAAGGCTCAGTTCTTTGTACCACTCTCGGCAACGCTTTTATCAGACCGCCTGTTATGAGAACAAACGCTATCACTAAAAATGTGGACCTTATGGCGTGTCTTACCCTTTGGCAGTTTATCGAAAGCTACGATAAGGCAGGCTACGAGGTCAACGTTTCTGATACTGCACAAAGACCTGATGATTCTTATATCGAGGATATATATGGTCTGACCGCAATGAACTATATGCTTTTCCGCTCCTATACCCATGGGGCAGACAAGTCGGAGGAGCTTAAAACCATAAAGAGCAAGAACCTCGCACCAAAGGTTGTCAGGCGTTTTGATAAGCAGACGTCTGATAAATATGATGTCATAGTTGGCGAGGGTGAACAAAGTAGTGCAAGTAAGACAGATATGGGTATGTCTGCCGAGGAGGCAGGAAACCTTACGGCAGAGCTTGACCGTATAGTTGAGATAGAAAAGCAGTTTCTCAAAGACGAGGAAGACCGTAAGAGGGCTGAGGAGCTTGCGGCTGCAGAAGCTGAAAGAAAGCGTGCCGAGCAGGAGAAACTGGAGCGTCAGCGGCGTGAGGAAGAAGAGCGCATAAGGCTGGAGCATGAGGAAGCTGAACGCAGACGATTGGAGCTTATCCAAAAACAGCAGGCGGAGCAGGCTGCAAGAGAAAAGGCGGAGCGTGAGGAACGTGAACGCCGTGAAAAAGAGGAAGAGATCAAGCATATCGCAAGACGCAAAAGGCAAATGGAAGAGCGTCAACGCCGTGAAGAGGAGCAGCGTGTCCGTGAGGAAAGAGCTAGGATCCGAGAGGAGAAAAAGCTCGTCCGCAGCAGCCTTGGATCTGCTATGGATCAGCAGATCAGCACGAATGAAGAAGCCGTATCTTCAAGCTTTGTGTCAGAGTATGAGTCTCCTGAGATCGCTGCAAAAAAGGCGAAAGAAGCACAACAGCAGCGTGAGCAGGAACGTCGTGAGCGTGAACGTGCTGAGCGTCTTAAAGCTGAACGTGAAAGCTTTGAAAATAAAAATATCAATGAGATATTTAAAGAATATTCCAAAAATCCATATTACATGGCAAAACGTGGCATAACATATGTTTTGGCTCACGCATTTGGGATCATACCTGTTGTGACGGATAATCCGGACTATATCAGAATGCTCAAAGTCAAGATGGAAAAAGAACAGGCTGAGGCAGAGAGAAAACGTGCAGAGCGTGAAATTGAGATTATCTATGAAAAATATGCTCCGTATCTGAAATATGATGTAAAGAGGCGTATCAAAAACAGGCAGTTTAAGAAGAGAAAACGTCTTGAGCGAAAGAACAGACCGCCAAGACCATATATTCCGCCACAGCGCACCGCTGAGGAGCAGAATGCTATCGACACTGAAATGAAACGACTCTATAAGGAGTATCATGTTTCAGCAGTTGGCAGAATGGCAAGGCATTTGAAAGAGAAATATAGCAAACAATAACACGGAGGGAGAGTCGTTATCATCGGCAAGGCGTTGAGGATAGTAAAAATAGCTTTGACAATACTTGGCTCTGCTGTGTTTGCGGCACTGCTGAGTGTCACGGTGTACATAATGGTCTGCGGCTGTATCGGCAAAACAGCAAGCATTTTTGGTTACAGCGTACTGAAGGTCGTGAGCGGAAGTATGGAGCCGTCTATACATGAGGGTGACTATATTTACATCAAAAGGACGGATACTGACAGCTTAAAGGCAGGGGATATCATTTCGTTCTACTCTCAAGATGATAGTATTAAAGGCGAGATAAATACTCACAGGATATCTGAGGTTTTGAGCGACGGCACTTTTGTTACTAAAGGCGATGCTAACAAAATAGAGGACAGCGTGACGGTGCAAAAAGCCAGCATTATTGGAAAATACTATGGAAAACTTAGATTTTTCAAGTGGCTTGGGTCTTTTGCATCAACAAAGAAGCTCCTCATACTGTTTGTGATAATCCCAACAGTTTGCATGGCGGTGTATGAGGTAAAAACTATCGCTGAGATAAAAATATATTCAAACCGTGAGGAAGCCTTGAAAGCGGCTGAGGAAGAAAAAGAAAAGCTTATGCGTGAGGCTGTTGAAAAGGAAGTTCAGCGGCTGAAAATGCAGGAAAACGAGAAAAAGGAGGCGAACAGCTTTGAATCAGGAAAAGATAATGAAGGCTAAAATGATAACGGCTATCGTTATTTGTATTGCGGCACTTGCAGGGCTGTTCGTTTTTATCGGGCTTTATATGGACAAGTCCGAGGAAGTCAGAAAGACTTATATTGCTAAGTATATGGAAAATCTGTCTGCCGCCTCTGAGGAAATAGACATTTATCTTGAAAACGGCAAGGATCTTCCAACGAGATATAACATGATAATTTCGGACATGGGTGCGGCAAGGTCGCTGGTGTTTCTTATCGACGATTATACGGAGGAGCAGAAGGCTATAAATGAGCTTCATTATTGCTTTGTGAAGTATCCCGAACAAATGCAGGGCAAGCTTGAGGACGTAGAAAAAGCACTTGACCATATCACCGAAAATCTTGACAAAGGCTATAGGGAAGTCAACGAGATAGTTGATTCGGTTGATAAAATGGGAAATTAATGCAAGGAGGACAATAACGTGAGCAGTAAAGGGCAGCTTAAAAGAGAAATAAAGAAATGCAGACTTACTATCGAGGAGATAGAGCGTAAGAGATCACGTTCACAATCAGCACTTGTTCAGGCAATTCTTTTGCAGGAAGAGCCTAGCGAAATGGACGTTGAGTGGTTCAACAAATACACAGGCGAGATAACCGCTTGCAGAAACCACATGATAGAATTGCAGAAAGAGCTTGACTCGATGAAATAATGGAGGTCGCCAAAGTGGCTGAGCATAAAGTGATAGAGAAAGCAGACAGCGAGGAAGAAAAGAAGAAACGCAAACTGCTTATTATAAAAATAATACCAGTTGCAGTGCTGGCATTTATACTTATTGCGGTCAGCTTGGCTTGGTTTACCATTGATAAAGCCCTTGATCTTGATTCATTTGGAATGAAAAGCGTAGATTCGCCATTTGAACTGAAAACAGTAGGCAGTGCCAATGTGCTTAAAGCTGAGATACTTGACAGCAATGACTACTCTAAGGTGTCTGATGGGAGCAACATCACTTCTGACGAGAACGACAAGATCTACTGGCTTCTTGATGAAGAAAGCGGTATGACGAATGGTATTAATCCTGGTAGTCATGGAAAGCTTACTTTTTATGTTGTCCCGAACCAGTCTGGAGAAATGGAGATACAGTTCAAGCTGAGTATCACGGGGTATGCAGAGAATAAAAACGAAGACGCTGTTTCTTATGAAAAGGTTACTGAAGAAGAAGTAACTAGATTTATGAATGGACATATCATGTTTTTTGAGAAATATGATGAAAACAATCACACATATTCCGATTTTCTTCATGATGAAACATTCACAAGGACGTTTAAAGATTGTAAAGTAGACGTTCCGCAGGAAGTGAACGTATATTGGGTGTGGCCGAACACGCTTGGTCAGGTACTAATGAAAAGCACAGATGAAAATCTGACAGAGAAAAATGTGCTGTTTGATGATGACAGTAAAGAACGTTTGGATTTTGCGGAATATATGAAGGGTAATTTAAGCTTGTTCTTGTCAGGTGATGCCGATAAAGAACAAAATAAAAAGGTTATTGAGAATATACTTAATGGTGATAAATACAGCACAGCACAGTTATCATCACTAAGCTCCATGTATAATGACGCTGACGAAAAGATAGGTACAAAGGTGCAATATATCCTTGTTGAACTAAATGTATAGATAAGAATATTAACTTTGCACGGAGGCAGTTGAAAGTGAAAGCTAATAGAAATCAGAAAATTAATAGAATATGCCACAAGCTTTACAGCAAGTATCGCAAGAATGTTATTTCTTTAGTTACCGCTGCCGTGTTGCTTGTCACGAGTATGCCTCTTGCAGACATTTCAGGTGTTGTGTCTAAAATGGTATCAACTGTCACCAATGCTATTACGGCTATGGCGGAAGATACATATACTGACATTACTAACGATATCAAAAATGGCGTTTATACCATACAGAATGCAGAAGATTTTAAAAAGCTTCTTAATGCAAACCCTTCTGTTTATCAGAATATCACAATATTGTTTTCAAACAATCAATCTCAGTTTAAGGCTTCTGATTTTACAGGAATAGAAAAAGGACTTGGCAATGAAAAGTATCCTTTCAAGGGAACAGTCAAAGCAAATGAGGGTTCAGCTATTAATCTTCCTATTAATTTTGCTCTGTTTGAATATCTTAGTGACAGTGCAAATTTAGATACTATTATTTTTGCTAGACCGGAAGAAAAAAATTCAGCTTTGCTTGCTGAGAATGTTATACACGGCGATGTGGCTTCAGCTAATAAGTGGAAAATAAAAGCTGATCCTGTAGATGATTCAGGTGCTACAATTTATAAATCCTTCACGTCTGTTATAGGAAATATGAAAAATGGAGCAAATGTCGATCTGGATATCACTCTAAGTAATGATGTCCAGGTGGAAGTATCAGGCGGGGATAATGCAGGCCTTGCTTGCGGCACTATGGACGAAAACGCAAGTCTTGCCGTAAGCTTGTCAAGTAGTTCACTTGACGTTTCCGGTAAATCGAACGCAGGTGTATTTGTCGGGAAAATGAGTACTGGTGCAACACTGAACGTTGACAAGTGTGATGTCTTGACAGGCGTAAATGTATCCGCAAACAACGCAGGCGGACTTGTGGGCAGTGCAGAGAATGCAGAAATAAATGTCGGTGAAGGTGTCACCCTTACCATGACCGGAAGCGTTACAGGCTCTGTAACTGCGGGCGGTCTTTTCGGCTCTTATACATATAGTAAAGCCGACAGTAAAGAATTTGATATTTCAAAATTCAGTGGTATGAAAATGGCACTTGCTTGTTCATCAGGAGATACCGCTGACAGTGCGGCTGTTGGTTCTGTTTTCGGACTGCTGACAAATAGTACAGATAGTGCAAAAATTAGTATCACGGGCACCGCTAATGATACTATTACTTCAAACTTCAATGTCACTGTCAGGGCAGGCTTTTATGGTGGTATTGTCGGAAGATATTCTGCCAATGCTCTTAGCTCTGAACTAGCACTAAGTGATATCACTGTAAATGTGACTGGCTCATGCAATGCCCTTGATTTTGGCGGCCTTATTGGTAAGATAGGTGATAACAGCAAGGCTTATGTAAGCGTCAAGAATACCACTATAAGTATTAATAATCCCACATCCTCACAAAATAATTATGGCGGACTTGTGGGTTATGCTGATCAGGCTTTTATTGATGTTGGCGGCAAAGTCACAATTACTGCAAATAATGTTTCTGCAAACCAGAGCGTAGGTGGCATTGTTGGCAAATTTAATAAAAATGGCGTTGTAAGGCTTGGCGGTGAAACAAACCTTTCAGACTTTTATCCTAAAGGCCCTAACAAAAACGGATGTCAGATAGTAGGAAATAGAGGCAATGCTTTGATCTATAGCTTAAGCGGCTGGTCATTTACAAGGACATCTTCAAAAGTCATAGACGATATGGATTGGGGCGGAGTGCTTCGCCTTAACAATTCCGATCTGCTTGAGAGTGCTGACAGTGTTCTGTCTTTTGATGGATCAGGGCATACTGTTACAATAAATGGATTTCCTAATAATAATATAACCATAAGCAATAGGGCAGATTTTGTCCGTGCAGCTTTGATAATGCAGCATGATAGCAATGATTTTGTTAAGTATAGCGGTGCTAGCAGGGCAGATATGCTTGCGGCAAATATCAGCCTTAGTGCAGATGTTGATATAAGCGACACAGGTCTAACCGGCTTTATGCGTGATAATGGTGAAAATACTTTCACAGGCACGCTTACTGGCAATAGTCATAAACTTACAATGACAGTGGGAAAAGAAAATAAGATAGTTTTCCATACTCACAACGGACTTTTTGCAAAGACAAGCGGTGCAAAAATAAGCAATTTAACGCTTGTTTCAAACTTTAATATTGTCGGTGACAATGCTTCTGGCGGTGATGCTTGTTATATTGGTTCTGTATCTGCATACAACAGCGGAGCTTTGACTATTGACAGCGTGACCGCTGATGTGACCGCATCTCCAAGTGGTGCGTATACTAATTTTGTCGGAGGTCTGGTTGGATATGTTGCTGACGCCACAAGTGAAGTTTCGTTCACTAATTCTGCTGTAACAGCAAATCTTACATACAATAATAGCACAACAAAGGTAGATTGCACTTGTCTTGGCGGAGTTATCGGAATGGTAGGCGCTGTTAAATCAAAGCCTACAACTGGTATTAAGTTTGATAATGTCACTGTTGGCGGAAATATAACTGATAAACACACAGGTCCTATAACAGGCAGTGCTAATGCTAGGGTTGGTGGACTTATTGCCGAGATAGGTTCGGCTATATCATCATCTCCTAATATTGTGAAAATACAAAGTGTTAGTGTAAATAAGCTCAATATAAAAACTTCCACTAATATCAGCGGAAGCACAAGCGGTGGGTTTATTGGTCACAACTGGTATAATGTTGAAGTAACGCTGGATAAAATAATTGTATCTAATTCTACTATAACATCTGATAGTAATGAGATAGGTGGTCTTGTACTTTCCACAACAGGTTATTGGAGCATAAAAAAGGTTAGCTTTGACAGTGTGACAGTAACAGCAAACAACTGTAAAAATTTTGGCATGCTCGCCTCGACATTATTGGGAAGAAATTATGATCCATATACATTTAATTATTTTGATGGATCAGGTTCATATTACAGTAAATGTGCCTTTAATGCAACTTATTTTGAACTCACTGATCCTAATGGATATGAGATTTCACAAGATACTAAGATAAATATAAGTAAAAAATATTTGTTTTTTGATGAGATAGCTCGTTGTAGTATTTATGCTTCAAATAGTCCTGTTTGCAATCGTCAAGCCATAATTTCAATTCCTGCTGTTAATGATAAAAATGAACGTTTGCTCTATATGGATGGCGAACATTGCAATACCTATCAAAATCAAACAAAAAATAATGGTGCGACATGGAAAGATAATCCTTGTGCAAGATATTATTACAACCTTGATGTATATAAAAATGGTAAAGCCTCCACAGGCGGAGCTAAAGCCGTTGAGTGGAGTGCAAAGCTTTTTGCGGCAAATAATATAAAAGCATATATTAATAGTACAAATATAGATTTTCCAACAGATCCAGAAATAGATTTGACAGGATATTCATTTTATCCAGTTGATACAAATGGTTGTAATATAAAATCAAATTCAACTATTACTTTTGAAAATAATGGCTTTAATCAGTCTGAAATGGTATCAAGCAGTAATAGTGACAATTATGCCCGTACAACTGACGGCATAGATGGAACAAATTTAACTAATTACCATAATCAACATTACATGATGCAATGCGGACTTTTCAGAAATGAAAATGGAGCTGTTACCATAAGTGGTAAAATGACCTTTAAGGGAAATATCGGTAAGGTGAATGGTGGTTCAGGTGCATTGGTTTGCGGCTCGGTTGCTGACGACACCAATACTACAAAAAAATCTGTCAAAATTACCGGCAGTATCGTTCTTGACGATCTGTATGTGAATGATACTTCTTTAAGTTTAAATGGTGAAAATTCTTATGCCCCTTTGCTTATAAATAAGATAGGCAACATGACAGAGATCACTATACAGAATGTGTCACAGAAAAAACACAGTAGGACTACTGCTAAATATGATAAAGGCGGTCAGGATTATGCTGCAACAAGCCTTATAGGCAATGTAGGAAGCGAAAAGGGTCAAAATATATCTCTGACTTTCTCAAATATCAAGCTTGACGCAAGTGATGTAAATTCAATTTTCAAAAATGCTACTTTGCTTGAAAGCTTTCAGCATTCTGACGGTGCAGGCTCTTCTGCAATATACAACTATAAATGGGACGACGATTGGGGTAAAGACTCAGCTGGCAATATTAAGCATAATGTAACCTACGGAAAAGAAGTGTCTGACACCATAAAGAATCGTGTAGATAATGTGAGCAGGCAGAATAAGTATCATGGTGATTGGAGTAAAGATGACAGGTATACTTCCCCTGTCAAAAATAACGCAACAGAGGAATATAGCTTTACAAGTTACAAGCCATATGTTGCTATATCGTATAATACCACCCAAAACTATGATGAGATAGACGTAAACCTTGAGCGACCATATCTTGACGAGGGTTGCGGAACATACTCTGATCCATATATCCTTGACGCTTCCACACTTGCAGAGGTCGCAAGAGTTATCAGTACAGCCGCACCCACAAATGGCTGGGAAGTAAACTATAATGCAAATGTTTCTGCCGATAAATCGACTGTTAATGCTAATAGTGCTTTTTGTAAAGGCAATAATCATAAAACTTATACTTATGATGAAACAGGCAATTTCGTAAGCGGAAAGGAAAAAGTTTCAAAAGATAACATGATCAAATATCTTTGCGAGGCTTATTACAAGATAAATGATGATATAGTTCTCGGCAGTTCTTTTGCAGGTCTTGGCGGAACATCAAACAGTTTCGTTTTCAGGGGCGTTATTGTTGGACAGAAGAAATCCGACGGAACATATCCAACTATCACCAATAATTCTGCAAGCCCGCTCATCAGGTTCAGCAGCGGAAGTGTTGTAAAAGATATCAATATAAAATATACCAAAGAAGTAACGCTTTCAAAAAACAATAATAATAAATTAAACTATAGTACCGGAAAGACGGAGTATTATGGTGGTGTTATGGGCGTTGTGTTCGGTGGAGATAATATCATAGATAATGTCAAGGTAACAAATCCTAATATAACATTTGCAAAGAACGATAACAGCAAACAACATCTCATTACTGCAGGCGGATATGTTGGCGCCATAGTTTACGGCGGCGTTATTTTCAGAAATATGGACATCGTTGCCAAAGATAGTGCGCTTACAACCAGCAATACTGAGGCAGTGGGTGAAGACGTATATACCAATCTTTTTATCAATCCATATATAGGCAGAGTTGTAAACGGCTTTGCTATCGAAGAGGGAACAACGTTTGGTAAGTCAACTAACCTTAACAATGGCAGGAAAAATTATCTCATCACGCAGTTTAATAGTGAGCTAAGTGATGATGAGAAATTAAATGTTATTGCCGGCACGACCAATACCATTGAAGTGCCTAATGCACAGGCGTTGTTTATGCTGTCTATCATATCACAGTCCGGTATGGGATATACAGACCGTAATAAAAATACTTGCGGCTATGGTCATTATACTTTTACTCGAAATGCAGACTATTCAAAAGTTGGCACAGCTACATTGACTTCTGATGATAAAGATTACAAAACTGCTATCTCAGATTATCAAAGACTTGAAAAGGCTACAAGCAGGGAATATGAAAAGAAAAATTCTGTAATGCTAAAAAAATATACAAAGCCAAGTGAAAAAGGTCTTTATGAAGCAAAGTGGGCACACGAATTAAATAAGAACTTTACTGTTAAACTCACAGGAAATGGAACCTATGACCTCACCGAAACAGGTTTTCGTGGTATAAATCAGTTGTTTGATGCAACAAATAGTAACTTGGGCGACATTAAATGTGATTATACTTTGTCTTTGACAACTATCCAGGGAAATGATAAGACTATAAAGCTCGATACAGATATAAAAGCCTATGCTGTGAAAATAACGGATAACAAGAGCGGTAGCACTATTGAATTTCAAGATGTGGATAACTATAAATATCGTACCGCATTTGCCTCTGTAAAAGGAGTTGGGTTGATAAACTGTTCAACGTATGCTTTAACTGTAAATAACCTTAAGCTTTCCGGCAAGATGAGCGTTAAGACGTATAACAACGATGGACAATCGTATGTTAATGAAGACCTTTCTACAGGTGGTATTGTTGGCGGAGTACAGAGTTCTTGCACGTTTAGCGGAATAACATTGACTGATCTTGAAATATATGGTGCATATACTGTGGGAGGACTTATAGGAAAGTCAACAAATACTATCAATATAAGTAACGTTAAGTCTGAAAACAGTGGCGTTTATGTGTATGGCGGATTTGAAACAGGCGGTCTTGTGGGAAATTCTCAGAAAGGCAACGAATTCGCTGTTAAGGATTCTAAGATAAAAATTAATAAAGTTGAATTTGCTAATCTTGATAAAGGCACAAAAACTTGGTTTGGCGTAGGTGGAATCGCAGGTTCTGCAAATATAAAAACGACAATAAGCAATGTTCAGCTTACAGCCTATAATGAAGACAGCTTTATCGGTTCAAAAAAAGACAATAAACCCCTTGCAACCCAGACAATGAACGAGGGCGGTCTTATAGGACTGTCTAACGGAGCCTGCACAATAACAAACACAAGCGTCAGCGTCGATGTTTATGGTAGTAATGCCGGTGGATTCGTTGGAATAAACAAAAACCAGTTGTCTATCAATGACTGTTACTATGGAGGAACATCTGAAACATCAGCTTGCGGTGTTTATGGCTATACAAGTTCAGGCGGAATGGTCGGCACACAGAATGCGGCTGTGACTATATCAAAGTCTGCTGTAAAAAATGCAACGATAGGTATACCGGCTGCTAAAAATGGTGATGCAGGTATCGGAGGTTATGTTGGCATTAAAACAAGCGGTGATCTGAAGATAACTGATTGTGAAGTCAACAATGTTACTCTGTCAGCAGAAGATAAGTCCAATGGTGCAGGTGTAGGCGGCGTGATCGGTCATAATGACCGTGGAAGCACATATGCTTATGATATTCTCATAAATAAATTAGGCTATGTAAGAGGCAACAACAGCGTATCTGTTTCTAACTTGATAGGTTGGAACAAGGATGAAAATCTATCATCTAAATTTATTGGAGTATCGGTAAATAACACGGATTGTTTACCTGATATACAGTATAATGCTTCACAGATACCTACCAACTTTACCGCAGTTCATACTGACTATAACGGCGTTCAGAATAATACTCAAAATATCGGCGAGGGAAGCAGGACACACGTTGATATCTATTCACCTTATGTCAATATAAACCCAAGCGTTCCTGTCGGCGGTAAGACTTTCGCAGGCGATCTTGTTGGCGGAAATATGCAGACTATCATTAGTGACGCTGCTTCTTATACGAATGGCACAACGACAAAATCCTATGGCATAAACAGTACCATAAAGACATATGCAGAGGATCTGGCTAATTCAAAGCTTACAACATTTCGTCAGGCCTCTGAGCTTGATGTTCAGGAGCTGAATGATCTTCCTGTTCTGCTTATTGATGATAACTCATCGTTGAATATCACACAAATGCTCGCGAAGTATATCTCAGTTCTGACAAATTGTGATGTTTGCGACAGCAGTTCAAATAAGCTGAAAACAACAGATCTTATGAATGTAAGCACAGCGACTTATGTGTATGATAACGGCGTTTTGAAAAAATCAGACAAAAGCACTCTTACGTTTAACAGCAAGACAGGATATTTCAAGGTCACAGATGGTCAGTATGACAATGACGGCACAAACAGATTTACTGTCATTACTCTTGATTATATCGACCCAACGGGAAGTGGCAAAACTGCTCTTAGACTTCATATTCCTGTTTTTGTAAGAAAGGTGCTTGATTTCAGCTTCCAATCTTACGTTATCTCAGGCACAGACTATAACCATTCTCACTATACGGATAAAACAAAGCTTGCTTTTGAGAGCTTTGATGCACCTGTTACTACTTATTTTAAGTATTCCTATTACAAATCTGCTAACGAATGGGAAAAAATGCTCAATAATGGTGACAGTCTGCTTTGGAGCTTTGATAAAAAGCTTTATCTTATTGGTGATAGTGCCACTGACAGTGGTGTGCTTACCGATGATACAAAGCTAACTCTTGTTGATGCAAATAACAATGACAAGACTTATCATTCTACCGCAAGTGATGCTAAGTTTAATAAAACAACCGGTGAGCTTGACTTGACAAATATAAGTGGCTTTAAACCGGTTACAATGAATGATGTACTGTTAAGATATGCGTCGGTAACAGCTAAAGAATCATCTGACGGAACACTTGTTGAGGCAGCTGATGAAGCTACAGCTACTGTAAAAACAAGCGACGGCAAGTATTATAGACCTGCTGGTGAGAATGAAACAGTCACTTATAAGATAACTGTTTCAGCGAACATTGATACACCTAAAAATGATAATGACGAAATGATAATAAGCGAAAGCTATTATCTCACTATCATCATTCCGGAAAATGAAGGTTCAAAAAAGGTCATCAAGAACTTTGTGAATTATTATAGCGGTAATAAGCCAAGAAAGCTCAATGGTAATATTCCTACAAACCTTGTCCAAGTGACAAATAATGACACTGGTGCATATGTTATTGCAAACTTTTTTACACAGCTAGTAAGTGTGACGGCTCATGACCCAGAGGAGATAACAGCGTCAAATAATTTTGTCCGTGCGACAATGACGTCAAAGATAAGCATTGATCCGAGCCTTAGAGATACATTTAATGGCTATAAGAGTGACGATTTCAATATGTATCAGGCGTTTAAATTCTCTATGAAGAACTTTGATGAAAACGATGCGGGAGCTAATGCAAAGATCATTGCAGGAACTTCGGTGAATGTTGATTACAGCATTTTAAACAGTTCAGACACAGAGTTATCAAACGCAAAAATAAGCAAGACTGAGACACTTTCAGAAGCTAAAGACAGCTATATGCTGATGTATCCCGATTCGGTCTACGATTATATCAATAGTGACACAAATGGTTCTATAACTGTCAAGGCGGATATCAGCTTAACTTATGGTACTGCAGGGATCATAGATCAGTTTCCTGAGCGTAAGGACGGGGATACAAAAACTGGTATTGGCGTAAATGCGGCGTCTTATGTTGCATATAGCCAGAGCAATATTGAGAACAGCTCTATCTCTGCAAGTGAAGTTATGCCTGCCAGACGCTACTATAGAAAGGCAATGACGGTGGCACAGCTAAATTATAACGTTGCAGAGTCAACGGTTCTTGAGTCGAAGGATTCACCATTTTCTCAGCTTGGTATAAATGCCAAAGATATGAATACAGAAGAAATGGCAATAACAGCAAATGCTATCTATGATCTGTCTGCTTTGAGTCGATCAACAAAGGACAGTGGCAAAAAAATACAGTATACAATGAGGTTGTATGTTAAGGACAATAGTGGCGATTATAAGCAGACAAACGATATTAGCAAATACCTCAGTAGCTTTACTTTGGAAAACGCCACATCAAGCAGCGGTCTGAATGGCAAGGAGTGCGTTTTTACCGCTGACTATAATGGCGAAGAACAAAACACAGCCGTTACGAAATTTACAGTAAAAACAGGCAAGGCTTTTGAGGAGCAGGGACTTGCCTATGCGAACTATAGAGTTGAGCTTACCGCAGTATTGCTTAATGACAACAACTCAGTTGTTAATGGAACTACCTCAAGCGACTATGTTGTTTACACAAACGCAAAAATAGAAACAGGCTTTATAAATTCATAATAAGCAGGCATTTTCAGGAGAAAATTATGACAAAAAGCATTTTTGGAAAATTCAGAAAATTAGAAAAAAAGAAGAAGCTCCAGCTAGTCATAGCAGTATCCATCTCGGTGGTACTGCTTGTGGCACTGCCTGTTTATGCGTGGTTTACTCACAAACGTTCTATTGCTCTTACAACAAAAATAAATGCCCCTACTCAGCTTTATATCACCGCAGGAAACAAAGAATCTGTGGCAAATCTTGAAATGGCAGATATAGACGTTGAGAACGGCAGTTATAAAGACTTTGTTTTCGGCATAGGCGGGGCAGACGTGCAACAATATCAAATACAGCTTGCACATACAACGAATATCCCTTTTGAGTATGAGATATACCGTGCGAAAAGCGTCAGTGAAACTGAAAAATCAGAAGCTGTCGTTTATGTTTCAGATGAAGAGAATAAAACGTTTTATTACAAAATAGACGGCAATAAGATCTCGGGACATTATCTCAATCAGCAAGGCTCGGAGATACTTGCTAACAGCACACTTCACGAAAAGTCCTATGACAGCTACGGCAATGTTCAGAAAAATTCCGAAGCACTTTATTGGCAATCGGATACACTGACGGTAATTGACAATAAAGATCCGTTTTGCGATTATTTTATAATAAGAGTAAAATGGAATAAAAACGTCCAAAACAATAAAGAAACCGATATGGTCTACCTGACAGTTCAGAGAAAGTAATAATTCACAAAATAGAGAGGAGGGTGGCTGTTATGAAAGACAAATTTATAAAAAAGCTTAAAAGATCGTGGCTTGCAATATGGATAGCTTTTGCGGCAGCTGCACTCGGTACTATTGGCGTCCTGGCGGCTTATACCAGCGTTTCAAGTGTAAAGCGAGTTGTATCCACACAAAAGGGAGCCGGTATGCTGTTTTCATCTAATTATCTTACAACAGATGAAAATGATCTTCCAAGGACGATAACTTTTAGCAGTATGGAAAACTCGCCTTGTGTGACAGTCAATGTGTGCAACTATCCGCAAACATTGATAAAGCATAATGACAAGGATATCACATACACTTTGAAAGTCGAGCTTGTGGACAGCAACGGAAATGCCGTTACCGGAGAAGAAACTGCGAAATACTCAGTTGAATATAACGGTGAAAAAAAGACTTTTGGAAGCAATTCAAAAATAGAGTTTTCACTTCTGAAACTTATGGCTGACGATTTCAACAAGCATGAATTTGTGCTGACTTTTGATAAGTCACAGCTCACAAAGTCTGACATATACATGAGAGTGACAGCCACTCCTACAAATCAGGCAGAGTTGAAACCGCTCTCCGCAAAGCTTGGCGTTATCTATATAAATAATAACACATCAGCAACATGGACAGGCACATTCATCGACAATGCCACCTCGCCTAAAGATCTTGACGGCTTCAACTACCGCCTGTCAGGCAGTGGCGAGGGTACTGTCACCCTGACTTGGAATACGAACTATGTTGATATCAGCCCATGGTTTAAGAATACTTATGATCTGATTATTTCAAAGGACAGTTCTGGTATAGCCACTGCCACTTTAAAAGTCAATTCTGCTGAAAAAAATCAATATGACATTCAGTTCTATCGAACGAACGGCATTAACAGTGCAGAGCAGTGGTCTGACGGTAATCATACCAATATTACGGTAACTGGTACGGGATTTGTTTCAATGAGTTTCACTCAAAGCACAGCGACTGAAAATTAGAATATGTACAAAAAAACGGACTGCAAACAAAATGCAGTCCGTTTCCTTTTGTAGGGGCGAACAGTGTTCGCCCGTTATTATATCCGTGTAATGTTCAGTACGAAAGCTTAGAGTGCAGACTTCAAAGCCTCAGCAAGCTGAGCAGGACATGATGTGCCACGTCCGTTGCAGTCGATACCCTCAAGTCTGTCAATAACGTCTTGAACCTTCATGCCCTCAACAAGCTTTGATACACCCTGTGTGTTGCCGTTGCAACCGCCTGTGAAATGCACTTTCTTTACGATACCGTCCTCTACTTCGATATCTATTTTTCTTGAACATACTCCCTTTGGAGTGTAGCTTATCGTTGCCATTTGAAAAACCTCCTAAATTCTTGCTACGCCTGTTTCTCTTGCGGCCTTTGCCACAGCCTCAGCCACAGCGACCGGTACAGACCTGTCAAAAGAGTTCGGCAGAATAAATTCCGCATTGAGCTTGTCCTCAGGCACACAGCCTGCGATAGCCTTTGCGGCAGCCATTTTCATTTCCTCGTTGATGTCAGAAGCCCTTACTGCAAGTGCACCCTTGAAAATGCCAGGGAAAGCGATAACGTTGTTTATCTGGTTAGGGAAGTCTGAACGTCCTGTGCCAACAATAAACGCACCTGCCGCCTTTGCTTCGTCAGGCATTATCTCAGGAGTCGGGTTAGCCATTGCGAAAAGTATAGGCTTATCGTTCATGGACTTGACCATTTCAGCGGTCACAAGCTTTGGCTTGGAAACGCCCACGAAAGCGTCTGCACCCTTGAGTGCGTCAGCAAGAGAGCCATGGAGCTTGTTCTTGTTTGTGACCTTAGCCATTTCAGCGTGAGCCTCGTTAAGATAATCATCGCCCTCGCAGATTATTCCCTCACGGTCTACCATGATAAGGTTGCCGATACCGAGAGAAAGCAAAAGCTTTCCTATAGCACAGCCGGCTGCACCTGCACCGTTAATTACCAGTGTAATGTCGCTTATTTTCTTGTTTGCTACCTTGCAGGCGTTCATAAGTGCCGCACCGACAACGATAGCAGTTCCGTGCTGATCGTCATGGAAAACAGGGATATCAACTTTTTCTTTAAGCTTAGCCTCTATCTCAAAGCACCTTGGAGCAGCGATATCTTCAAGATTTATGCCGCCAAAACTGTCTGATATCATGGCGATGGTGTTTACTATTTCGTCAACGTCATTGGACTTTATGCAAAGTGGAAAAGCGTCAACGTCTGCGAACTCCTTGAAAAGTGCACACTTGCCCTCCATAACAGGCATACCTGCCAGACCGCCAATATTGCCAAGACCAAGCACAGCAGAGCCGTCTGTGATAACAGCCACAAGGTTTGCACGTCTTGTAAGCTCATATGAAAGGTCAGGATCTTTCTGTATCTCAAGGCAAGGCTGAGCAACGCCTGGTGTGTAAGCCAGCGTCAGGTCTTTTGCGTTGTTTACCTTTGCTCTTGAGCAGACCTCTATCTTGCCTTTCCATTCTCTGTGTTTCTGTAGGGATTCTTCCATTACGTTCATTTTATACAGTCCTCTCTATTACAGCCAAACTAGGCTTTGTTACGCATTAAAGGAACATTACCGCATGATAATGTCCCTTTATTATACCATATTATTTCTCTGTTTTCACAGCCGCTTTGTTAGCTTTTTGTGAATTTATATGAATGAGCTTGAACAGCTTATCAAGATTTTCCTTGTCAGTGGTCATGCTTCCGATATGTGTCATAGTCTCATTATACAGACCATGGAAGTCAGAGCCACCGGTCACTATAAGGTCATGTTCCTTTGCGATATCCACAAGCTTCTGCTGTTGAGTTGGAGTAGCAGAGTAATGATAAGCTTCAATTCCGTCAAGCTTGCCTGCCTCGATAAGCTCAAGTAGCAGCTCGGTGTTGTTGAACATAACAGGGTGTGCCATAACAGCAATGCCCTTTGCGGAATGTATAAGGTCAAGCACAAAGTTTACGTCAGGATATTCACGGGTCACAAGACATTCGCCGTTTGGATATGCAAAAAGCTTGTCGTTCACAGAGCCGTAAAGCTCAGTGGCATAACCGTAATTTACCAGTGCTCTCATGATATGCTGTTTAAAAATGCTCTTTGAGCTTTTGGTGTAGTGCAGTACAGCATCGGCAGGGATAGGATATCTTGCCATTACCTTTTCTATCATTTCCTTTGCACAGTCTTTTCTTATCTGGCATGACTTCAGGCAAAGACCCTCGAGCCTGTCTGGCTTCTGAGGCGCATAGCAAAGAATGTGTACTTTTGAATTGCGCTTCTTGTCCCATGCGGAAAGCTCTACCGCAGGAATGACCTTGACCCCATAACGTTCGCCAAGTATTTGCGCTCTGTTTGATGATGAAAGAGTGTCATGGTCTGTTATCGCAAGAAAGTCAAGTCCCATTCTTTTTGCCTGAACAATGACCTCTTCTATACCAAGCGAGCCGTCAGACAGTGTTGTGTGACAATGCAGATCTCCTGTCATACCTTTGTTCCTCCAAATCTATAAAATATATCTGTCATTTTCTGTATATATAGTACAGTCGTTAAATTTGACTAAATAATTATAACATATTTTATATACATTTGCAAGCACTTTTGAACAATTTACACAAAATTTGCATGAAAATTATATTATTTTGTCGTATATGACAAATCCACAGTGTCGAAATAGTGCGATTTAACGAAATATCAGAGCTTATATCCAAAGAATTTTTCGCAAAACCATACGTCTTTAACCTGAAAGCTCTTGCCGTTTAGATATTCAAGTATACCTGCGTCAGTGGTGAATTTGAATGTAAGCTTGTACGAATAAAGTGCCTGCGTTTTCACATTGTATGCACGGTTGACTTTATTTATTCCGTATTTGCCGTCACCGAGAAGTGGATAGCCAATGTGAGCAAGATGCGCCCTTATCTGATGCGTCCTGCCTGTGATGAGGTCAACTTCGAGAAGTGCAAGGTCATCAGCCTTGTTTTCCGCAAGCACACGATAAGAGGTTATCATGGTGCGGCTGCCCTGAAACTTTTTGTCAGATACCTTGACAGTTTTTGTCGCCTCGTCCTTTTGATGATAAGCCGTGAGCCGAGCAGACTTTTCCTTTGGTATGCCCACTGTCACACAAAGATAAAGCTTTTCAAGTTCTCTGTCTTTAACTTTCTGATTAAGCACACGCAAACTTTCAGCATTTTTCGCACATATGACGATTCCCCCGGTGTTGCGGTCGATCCTGTTGCAAAGGGCAGGAGCAAAAGACAGCTCCTCCTCAGGACGATATTCACCCTTTTCATAAAGATAGTGCTGTATCCTGTTTATGAGCGTGTCCGCCGAACCGCTTTCGTCCTCATGTACCACAAGTCCGCACTTTTTGTCGCAAAGGATAATATTCTCGTCCTCGTAAATAATATTCAAAGACGTTGGCGCACTGAGAAAAGCAGGTCTGTCAGCAACTTTGCACTCGAAAAATTCGTCATTGATGTAAAGCTGCATAACGTCACCGCAAGCAAGCCGTGTGGATATCTCACAGCGTTTGCCGTTGACCTTGATACGCTTTAGGCGCAGATATTTGTACAGCAGATTTTTAGGCAGCTTCGGCACAGCCTTTGTGAGAAACTTGTCAACACGCTGACCTGCGTCATTCTGATTTATTATAAATTCTCTCATGCTATACCTCAGAGCTTCACACGAGCGGAGAATCCTCCGTCAATAAGCTCGTCAAGACCGGTGCTGTCAGCACCGCTTTCACGGAGAAGCAGAAGAATTTCTGACATATCGCAGGCTTTGCCTTTACGGCGAGATATCTCCTCTTCACATTTGATAGCATATTGTAAAGGCTTTTTGTCAGCAGGGAAGTTCACATCTGAGCCTTGAGCGATGAGCCATTTAATGAAATCAACACTTCGTTTGTCGGGCTTGAGAACGCCATCCTGCTCAACAAAGTCAGCACTTTCGATTGCAGTGAGCAGGAAAGTAAGCCCGTTGCTGTCAGTGTCGTTGTAGTCCACATCATCAGAGATGAATAAGAATTTAAGCTCTTCCAGTTCACGCTTTGAGAGGGTGTAGTTGTATTCGTCATATGATCTATTCATGTTACGTCCTCCTGAAATTATTACTATAGTGATATTATAACCTAAAGTGTGGGAGAATGCAAGGGGGGAGCGGTATTAAGTGAGGAGTGAGGAGTGAGGAATGAGGAGTGAGAAATGAGGAATGGGCAAAGCTGAACAGAGATGTGGACAAGCACCGAGCGTAGCGAGCACTTAAACGCAGGCTCAAGCCCGGCGTTAGAGGGCTTGTGGGTTCTTAGGGCAAAGCCCTGAGCGGAGTTTGAGGCAGAGCCTCAATAGGCGTAAGCCTACTAGGTGCAGATTGAATTATAAAAAGCAGAAGAAGGTTGTGCTCTATTATAAAGTAATATTGGAGCAAAAATCTGCACCGTTTACCCTTTCCCTAATCAAATGTAACCCCGCAAAGAGCGTAGCGATTTTGCGGCAGAAGAACCTCTCCAGAACAATCTGTAGGGGCGAACACCGTTCGCCCGTGCTCAGGATTTGCTGTAAATTCTGAATTGTAGGGGTGCGGTGGGATAATTTTGTTTCTATATCAAAATGTTGTTACCGTGGGTTTGTTTCTTCGACGGGCGAACGGTGTTCGCCCCTACACATACATCGAGCTGATACCGCAGGTTGAGTAACAATACCAGTCCGAAAAATCGTACATATACGCAAATTCAAAAAATATTGATAAAAAAGCCTTTACAATTAAAAATAAATGTAATATAATAAGTAAAACAACTGTTCGATTGAGGAGGCATTTATGGATAAGTTTCAGCTTGTTTCAGATTATAAGCTTTCGGGCGATCAGCCTGAGGCGGTGGACGCTCTGGTAAAGGGTATCGAAAGCGGCATGAGAGAGCAGACCCTTATGGGCGTTACCGGTTCCGGCAAGACCTTTACTATGGCAAACGTTATTGCTAGGATAAACCGTCCAACGCTCGTGCTTGCCCATAATAAGATACTTGCCGCTCAGCTTTGCTCTGAGTTCAAGGAGTTTTTTCCAAACAATGCCGTGGAATATTTCGTGTCCTACTATGACTATTATCAGCCTGAAGCCTATGTGCCTAGCAAGGACGTTTATATCGAAAAGGACAGCTCCGTTAATGACGAGATAGATAAGCTCCGCCATTCCGCTACCTCCGCTATCGCCGAACGCCGTGACGTTATCATCGTCGCCAGCGTTTCTTGTATCTACTCCCTTGGTGACCCTGAGGAGTATAAGTCCATGGTGGTGTCTATCCGTCGTGGTATGGAGAAATCCCGTGACAGGCTTATCGCTGACCTTGTGGGTATCCAGTATGAGCGAAACGATATAAATTTTGTGAGAAACAAGTTTCGTGTCAGGGGAGATGTGGTGGAGATATTCCCTGCAAATTCTACAGACACTGCCATAAGAGTGGAGTTCTTCGGCGATGAGATAGACCGTATCACTGAAATAAACGTAGTGACCGGCGAGGTGCTTTGCTCACTTGCCCACGCTGCAATTTTCCCTGCGTCACATTATATCGTCAGCCGTGATAAAATGCACGACGCTATCGAAGAGATCAAGCAGGAGCTTGACGAGCGTATCAAGTATTTCAAAGACAACGATATGCTTATCGAAGCTCAGCGTATCGCACAGCGCACCAACTATGATATTGAGATGTTGGAGGAGATAGGCTTTTGCAGCGGTATCGAGAACTATTCCCGTGTGCTTGCAAGACGTCCCGCAGGCTCTACGCCATTCACTTTGCTTGACTTTCTGCCTGAGGATTTTGTGCTTTTCGTGGACGAATCACACGTTTCTCTGCCGCAGGTAAGAGGTATGTATGCAGGCGACAGAGCACGAAAACAGACCCTTGTTGACTACGGTTTCAGACTGCCGTCAGCAATGGATAACAGACCGCTGACCTTTGATGAGTTTTATTCTCATATTAATCAGGCGGTGTTCGTGTCCGCTACCCCTGGACCTATCGAGCAGGAAAGGTCACAGCAGATAGTGGAGCAGGTAATAAGACCGACAGGTCTGCTTGACCCTGAGATAATCGTAAAGCCGACTGAGGGTCAGATAGAGGACTTGCTCAGCGAGATAAATATGCGTACCGCTAAAAACCAGCGTGTGCTGGTCACAACGCTCACAAAGAAAATGGCTGAGGATCTCACAAATTATCTCAAGAGCTTTGACGTAAAGGTGAGATATATGTACCACGATATCGACACTATCGAGCGTATGGAGATAATCCGTGACCTACGTCTGGGCGAGTTTGATGTGCTTGTTGGTATCAACCTTTTGCGTGAGGGTCTTGACCTGCCTGAGGTAACTCTTGTGGCTATACTTGATGCTGATAAGGAGGGCTTCCTGCGTTCTGAAAGCGCGCTTATACAGACCATAGGCAGAGCCGCACGAAACGCTGAGGGCAAGGTAATAATGTATGCCGACACGGTAACACGCTCAATGGAAAAGGCTATCACCGAAACGGAGCGCCGTCGTGCAATACAGATGAAGTTCAACGAAGAACACGGCATAGTTCCGAAAACTATCGTCAAGGATATAAGAGATGTAATAGAAATATCCACCAAAGAAGAGGTGGAATACGAAGCAAGGCAGAAAACAAAGCTTTCAAAGCAGGAAACTGCAAAGCTCATAGAAAAGCTCACCAAGGAAATGAAAGAGGCGGCAAAGCTGCTTGAATTTGAGCACGCCGCATTCTTGCGTGATAAAATTGCGGAGTTAAAGGGCGAGAAGAAATGACAGAGCTTTATTTATCCGATTTGATGAAGCTTGGCGGTATCGACCCTGACGAAGCAGTGCTTATAAGGCACTCTGTCGGCGACATAGCATTTGCAAAATGCTATGAAAACGGCTCTGAGAGCATTGAACAGTATACACGCCTGCAAGCGGAGCATTTTTCTGACGGCTTTAAATATTGGCTGGTTTTCATTGGCGAAAAGGGCAGAGGTGCTAGATTTTTCGGGGCTTATACAGTAAAAGGCAAACACCCTGCCACGCCTGATAATATGCCCACAGGTTTTCCTGTTCCTGAGATGTTTGAAAGAAACGTCTATCAATATGACCTAGAAGCAAACGATTTTCTTTCGGATTATCAGGGAAGATTAGTCATAGATTGGGGCAACTCCGCAGTTGCATGGCACCAAAAAGCCACAAACCCTAAGAAAATAATAGCTGTGAACTCACAAGATTTTGTGGGCTATGATAACTTGATATTGAGCTTTGGACAGCTTAAAGATATTGTTGAAAAGCCTAATGTCTATGATAAATACATCTCAGCCCTGAGTGCTGTAAAAGCTGTTTATCTTATCGCTGACCGAAAAACAGGCAAGCAATATATAGGCTCTGCCACAGGTTCTGACGGACTTTTCGGCAGGTGGAAAGAGTATGTAAAAACTTTTCACGGCGGAAACAGCGGTATAAGAGATTATCTTGCGATATCATTAGATAGCTACAAAGATTTTCAGTTTTCCATTCTTCAGATATTTTCAATGAATGAGTCCAAAGAGAAAATACTGAATTGTGAAGCCTTGTGGAAAAATAAACTTCTGACCAAAGATTTTGGTCTAAATGATAATTAGTGAGAAAATGTAGGGGCGAACACCCTTCGCCCGCCTGCATACCAATATGTGATTTTTCAATACCAAAAGGAGAGTAAAGAATACCAATGCCAATTAACGAGATAGTTATAAAAGGTGCAAGAGAGCATAATCTCAAAAATGTTGATGTTACCATACCGAGAGATAAGCTTGTTGTTATGACAGGCCTTTCAGGTTCGGGTAAATCTTCTCTTGCATTCGATACCATATACGCTGACGGACAAAGACGTTATGTTGAGTCGCTGTCATCTTATGCGAGAATGTTTTTGGGTCAAATGGATAAGCCTGATGTTGACAGCATAGAGGGACTTTCCCCTGCTATATCCATAGACCAGAAAACTACTTCCAAAAACCCACGCTCTACTGTGGGTACTGTCACAGAGATATACGATTATCTCAGACTGCTTTACGCCCGTATAGGCGTGCCGCACTGTCCTGTCTGCGGAAGAGAGATACGTCAGCAGACAGTGGATCAGATCGTGGATAAGATAATGGAGCTTGACGAGGGTACAAAGATTCAGCTTTTAGCTCCTATCGTCAGAGGACGCAAGGGCGAGCACACTAAAGAGCTTGACCGTGCAAGAAAGTCGGGCTATGTGAGAGTGCGTATAGACGGCATAACCTATGACCTTTCGGAAGAGATAAAAATAGAGAAAAATAAAAAGCATACTATCGAGATAGTGGTGGACAGACTTGTTATCAAGGAGGGCATAAAGTCCCGTCTTACCGACAGTATCGAAACTGTTTCTTCGCTTACAGGGGGACTTGTAGGGGTTGACGTTATCGGCGGAGAGGAAATGCTTTTCTCACAGAATTACGCCTGCCCTGAGCATGGCGTATCCATTGACGAGCTGACTCCGAGAATGTTCTCGTTCAACAATCCTTTCGGTGCTTGCGAAAAGTGTACTGGTCTGGGCGTGTTCAAGAAGATAGACCCTGAGCTTATTATCCCTAATAAAGACCTTTCCATAAGGCAGGGTGCTATCAAAGCAAGCGGTTGGAACAGCCTTGAAGAAGGCTCTATCGCCATGATGTATTTCAATGCAATTTCTGAGACCTACGGCATATCCCTTGACGAGCCTGTGAAAAATCTCGACAAGGACGCTATAGACATTTTCCTTTACGGCACGCAGGGTCAGAAACTTCACCTAAAGCGTGGCAATAAGTTCTATAAGGCTGACTATCAGGCTGAATTTGAGGGCGTTATACCAAACCTTGAAAGACGTTACAAGGAGTCCAACAGCGATTGGGCAAAGGCTGATATAGAAGCTTATATGAGTGATGAAAAGTGTCCTGCCTGCCATGGTGAAAGGCTTAAAAAAGAAAGCCTGAGCGTTACGGTGGGCGGAATAAATATCGCAGAGCTTTGTCACAAGTCGGTGGCAAAGGCACTGGAGTTTTTTGAAAACCTTGAGATAAGCGACCGTGACAAGCTTATCGGTGAGCAGATAATAAAAGAGATAAGGTCACGCCTTGGCTTTCTCAAAAGCGTTGGACTGGAATATCTCACCCTGTCACGTTCTGCAGGCACACTCTCAGGCGGTGAGAGCCAGCGTATAAGGCTTGCAACGCAGATAGGCTCATCACTTGTGGGCGTGCTGTATATCCTTGACGAGCCGTCTATCGGTCTGCACCAGCGTGACAATGATAAGCTTATCGCAACGCTGAAAAGACTTCGTGACCTTGGCAATACCCTCATAGTGGTAGAGCATGACGAGGACACCATGCGTGCGGCAGATTTCGTGGTTGACGTTGGACCAGGAGCAGGCATTCACGGCGGCGAGATAGTCTGCGCAGGAACTGTTGACGATATAATGAAGTGCAAGCGTTCTATCACAGGACAGTATCTCAGCGGTGCAAAGAAAATACCTGTTCCTGAAACACGCAGACAGGGCAACGGAAAGTTTTTGAAAGTCATCGGTGCGACACAGAACAATCTGAAAAACATAGATGTTGAGATACCTCTCGGCACTTTCACCTGCGTAACAGGTGTGTCAGGCTCAGGCAAATCATCGCTTGTGAACGAGATAATCTATAAGGAACTTGCAGGCAGGCTCAACCGTGCGAAGATACGCTCTGGAGCATTCAAGGAAATGCAGGGGATAGAGCATCTTGATAAGGTAATAGATATTGACCAGTCGCCAATAGGCAGAACGCCAAGGTCTAATCCTGCCACCTATACAGGCGTTTTCACTGATATCAGAGAACTTTTCGCTCAGACCGCTGATGCAAAGATGAAAGGCTACGGTGCAGGACGTTTCTCATTCAACGTCAAAGGCGGAAGATGTGAAGCCTGTGAGGGCGACGGAATAATCAAGATAGAAATGCACTTTTTGCCTGACGTGTATGTACCGTGCGAGGTATGCGGCGGAATGAGATACAACCGTGAAACGCTGGAAGTTAGATATAAGGGCAAGAACATCTATGACGTGCTTGAAATGACAGTGGAAGAGGGCGTTGAGTTTTTCAGTGCTATCCCTAAAATAAGCCGTAAGCTTGAAACACTGTATGAAGTTGGTCTTGGATATGTGAAGATAGGGCAGGCGGCTACAACGCTTTCAGGCGGTGAAGCACAGAGAGTCAAGCTTGCAACAGAGCTTTCAAAAAGAGCCACAGGCAGAACTATATATATCCTAGACGAGCCGACTACAGGACTTCATACTGCTGACGTGCATAAGCTTATAGAGGTATTGCAGAAGCTTGCAGACGGGGGAAATACAGTGCTTGTTATCGAGCATAATCTTGATGTAATAAAGACCGCAGACCATATCATAGACTTAGGCCCTGAGGGTGGCGACGGCGGCGGAACTATCGTCTGCACAGGCACGCCTGAGGAAATTGCGGCTTGCGACAGGTCTTATACGGGACAGTATTTGAGGAAGATGCTGTAACAAATGAGGAATGAGGAGTGAGGAATGAGGAATTGGCATAGCTACACCTTGCGGCTCTTCAGCACGAGGTAAATGTATGCACTTTGTTTGTTCTGCTATATGGTGCAGAGGGGTGCGGAAATGAAAAATACCAAACAAAATAATAATCAAAGCGGTGTCGAGAAATAAAACTCACACCGCTTTTTTCTGTTATCATAAAAGCACAAGCAAAGAGCGTAGCGATCTTGCGGCAGTAGAACCTTTCCCGAATAATCTGTAGGGGCGAACAGCGTTCGCCCGTGCTCAGAACTTGTACAAATTCAGAACTGTAGGGGAGTTTTTTTACGTTTGCCAAACAGCGTAATAATCAGGGTTTATTTCTTCGACGGGCGAACAGTGTTCGCCCCTACACATTATTTTAGCAAATACCGAATATAAATATCTCGGTGATGAACTTGTTTAAAATAAAGATAAAAAATACCACCTACGGCGTGTCGTTCAGTTTCTTTTTCGTCGTCGCACTTGTGTCTGTCTGCTCAGGTACGCAGGCGGATATGCTCTTTGTTACGCTTATGAGCTGCGCACTCCACGAACTGGGTCACCTCGTACTCATGACCGCTTTCGGAAGCTCACCGCAGGAAATTGTTGTCTATGGAGGCGGTATCCGCATTACTCCTGATAATAAACAGCTGTCTAAAAATCACGATCTTGTTGTGCTTTTCGGTGGTGCAGCAGTAAATTTTGTCCTTTGCCTGCTGTCATATATGGCAAATGGTGGTGGCTTTTTCTGCCAGGTGAATTTTCTGCTTGGTGCGCTAAACCTGCTGCCATTTCGCTATTTTGACGGCGGCAGGATACTCGCCTTGCTTGCCAATGGCAAGGTCTGCGAGTTTTTCAGAGCGGTGTTTATACTACTCTCAGCGGTGGCTATGATATATATGATACTCCACGGCACTGTGAGCGTTTCTTTCGCCGCAACTTTCTGTTTTATCGTCCTTTCTGAAGTCATATATTAACACTTTGCTTATTGTTTTTGTAATAAATTTTTGGTATAATGATATGAAATGCTTATGTATCTGTAGGGGCGAACAGTGTTCGCCCGTTTCACCTCACTTTGTGTATTGCTTTCGCTTTGCTGGGTGCGGTGAGATAGTACAGACATTCAATATCGGAGGATAAAACTTTGGAAGAACTGAAAAAGAAAATAGAAAAGCTGCTGCTTAAAGTGCAGCGTCCGTCAAGGTATATAGGCGGCGAGGTGGGCAGCGTGGTGAAGGATAAGGATAAGGTGGACGTGCGCTTTGCCTTCTGCTTTCCTGATACCTACGAGGTGGGTATGTCACACCTGGGCATGAAGATACTTTACGGTCTGAAAAACGCCCGTGAGAACTGGTGGTGCGAGCGTGTCTTTATGCCTGAAGAGGACTATAACAAGCTTATGCGTGAGAACGATATCCCTCTTTACGCACTGGAGAGCCTTGACCCTATAAAGGATTTTGATTTCATCGGCTTTACGCTCATGTATGAGCTTTCTTATAATAATGTATTGGAAATGCTCGACCTTGCAGGCGTGCCGGTGCTTGCTAAGGACAGAACTGAGCTTACGCCTCTTGTTATCGCGGGCGGTCCGTGTGCCTGCAATCCTGAGCCTATGGCTGACTTTTTTGACCTGTTCATTCTTGGCGAGGGTGAGGAAGTCAACGTGGAGCTTCTTGAACTTTACGAGAGAATGAAGCCTTTGAAGCCTACTAAGCAGGAGTTTCTAAGAGAAGCCGCAAAGCTGGAGGGTGTTTATGTTCCGTCTTTCTATGACGTGGATTACAATGAGGACGGTACTGTGAAGTCTATCACGCCAAACGTCCCTGAGGCACCTGCTAGGGTCAAAAAGCGTGTTATAAAGGATTTTGATAAGGTATATTACCCTGAGGGCTTTGTTGTGCCGTTCACTCAGATAGTCCATGACAGAGCGGTGGTTGAGGTACTGAGAGGGTGCATAAGAGGCTGTCGATTCTGTCAGGCAGGCTTTATCTACCGCCCGTTCAGAGAGAAAAGCATCGACACCATAAAGAACGAAACTAAGTCCCTTTGTGAGCAGACAGGCTATGAGGAAGTGTCCTTGTCGTCTTTGTCTACAAGCGACTATACAGAGATAAACAAGCTTTTGGAAAATCTTGTGGAATACACCGACGGCGAGCAGATAAACCTTTCACTGCCTTCGTTGAGAATAGATAATTTCAGCGAAGAGCTTTTAGAGAAAATAAAGTCCGTAAGAAAAAGCGGTCTGACCTTTGCTCCAGAAGCAGGCACTCAGCGTCTGCGTGACGTCATAAACAAGAACATAACCGAAGAGGAGATAATGCGTACCTGTCGCACTGCCTTTGAGGGCGGATACAGCACTGTAAAGCTTTATTTCATGCTTGGTCTTCCAGAGGAAACGCTGGAGGACGTTGAGGGTATCGCAAAGCTTGCGCAGAAAGTTCTTGACCTTTATTACGAAACACCAAAAGAAAAGCGTGGCAAGAGCGTACAGATATCAGTTTCTACTGCAACATTCGTACCAAAGCCTTTCACACCTTTCGAGTTCGAGCCACAGGCAACTCCCGAGGAGATAAAAGAGAAACAGGAACACCTTTTCAAAAGTCTTACAAGCCGTAAGATACGCCTTAGCACTCACCAATCCTATACATCTATATTGGAAGCAGTTCTTGCAAGAGGTGACAGACGTCTTGGTAAGGCGATATACACCGCATGGAAAAAGGGTTGCTATCTTGACGGCTGGGACGAGCATTTCAAGGCTGACAAGTGGCAGGAAGCATTTGAGGAGTGTGGGCTTGATACAAGCTTCTATGCTCACCGCAGACGTTCTTATGACGAGATAGCACCGTGGTCGCACCTTGATTATCTTGTGAGCCACGAGTTTTTCGTTCGTGAGAACAAGAAAGCACATCAGGCAGTGACTTCACGAAACTGCAAAGAGGGCTGTTCAGGCTGTGGCATAAAATGCGAATACGGAGGTGTTTACTGTGGCAAACGCTGAGCCGAAGAATGTAAATCTCCGTTTGGAGAGATTTGAATACAGAGCGGTATTTTCAAAAACAGGCAGGGCGAAATACATTTCTCATCTTGACCTTATGAGAGCCTTTCAGCGAGTGTTCAAAAGGGCGCACCTGCCAATATGGCACACTCAGGGTTTCAATCCCCATGTGTATATAATGTTCCCGCTTGCATTGCCCCTTGGCACTGACAGCAGGGTAGAGATAATGGACTTTGCTCTCACTGAGGATATCCCATACAGCGAGGTTTTGGAGCGAATGAACGCACAAACGCCTGTGGGGCTTGAGATAGTGAGCGTTTCAAAGCCTGAGCATAAGCATACCGATATTACAGCGGCGGAGTATGTGGCAAGGCTGAAAACAGATAAGAGCGTACATGAAGTGGCGGAGCTTTTCAGCAAGTTCATGGCACTTGACAAGATAGAGATAGAAAAGCGAACCAAGAAAAAGACTATCAATCTTGTGGATATAAAGCCACATATCACAGTGCTTGACAGCAAAGAGCTGGAGGACAGCTTTGAGGTGACATTAAAGCTGCCCTGCGGAAGCTCCTTCAATCTAAATGTGAACGTAGTCATAGACACGTTCTGTGAGCGTTATGGTATAGAAATATCGGAAATTTATACAGAACGCACAAAAATATTCATGGCAAATGGCGAAAATTTTATATAAATATCCTTGCAAAAGGTTTTGAGATGTGGTATAATATTAAAGCATTTGAATTACCGTCGGTTCTTCCGACGAGAGTTAATGCCACGCCTTTGAACGAAAGGCACGACATTAAAGCGGGCAGTCCTCTGGCTTTGCAGCGATAGCTGCCATAAAGCGAATGAATGTCTGAAAATATTAAGGAGGAATTTAAAGTGGACGCTTTAAAGCAGATTTCTAATTCAAGCCTTAAATCCGAGGCACCTGTTATCAATGTTGGTGATACAGTAAAGGTACACGTAAGAATTACAGAGGGTGACAAGTCCAGAATCCAGGTATTCGAGGGCACAGTTATCGCTAAGAAGCACGGTGGAATCCACGAGACATTCACAGTTCGTAGAGTAGCTCACGGCTGTGGAATCGAGAGAGTTTTCCCTGTTCATTCACCTGTAGTTGAAAAGGTAGAGGTTGTACGCAGCGGTAAGGTTCGCCGTGCTAAGCTCTATTATCTCCGTGACAGAGTTGGTAAGGCAGCTAAGGTCAAGGAAGCTATCAGATAATTCTTTCTATAAAAACGAGTCGGCTTTGGTCGGCTCTTTTTTTATATCCACGACTGAGTTGTTCGCACGATATACGGTAGGGGCGAACAGCGTTCGCCTGCATATATCGCCCGACAATTTTATGATATTCGTACATTCGTTATATTTTCACAAACCATGTAGGGCGTCGTCCCTACAGTTCTGAATTTGTACAAGTTCTGAGCATGGGCGAACACTGTTCGCCCCTACAGATTATTTGGGATAGTTTGTCTTGCCGCAAAATCACATGACATTTCACCGTCACATTGCACAAAATGTCGGTATTCGATTTGTACAAACAAATGATTTATATTTTAATTTGGCAACATTTCTGCAATTGTTGCATTTTTTATGCAACAAAACGCCCTTTTTTCTGGATAAGTAGAGGGGGATAATTACCTCTGCATCACAGAGAAAGGACGATAAAAATGGCAAAGAATTTTCACACAGACAACAAAGCGTTCATGCTTTACAAAGACTGGGAGGACATTTTTCAGGCGCTTGACAGCAGCGAAGAGATAGGCGAGCTTGTCATGGCGCTGTTTGCTTATGCAAAGAGGGGAGAAACGCCAAAGCTGTCAGGCGGAGCAAAGATAGCGTTTCTTATGATGAGGGCTGCTATCGAGCGTGACGGCATTGCATGGGAAGAGATGTGTGCTCAAAGGAGCGAGTGCGGTAAAAAGGGCGGCAGACCTAAAAAGTCTGATGAGTCAGGGAATACTGATGAAAAAGCTGAGCAGACAGCTGCATCAGCAGATAATGCAGAAGAAAAACCTCAGGGTATAAATGATACCGCAGAAAAACCAAAAGCTTTTTCACAAACCAAAAGGTTTTCAGAAAAAGCAAAAAAAGCTGATAAAGATATAGATATAGATAAAGACAAAGATATAGATATAGATATAGATATAGACAAAGATACAGATAAAGATATAGACAAAGATAAAGATAAAGCTATAGATAAAGAGAAAAAGAAAGACGCAGGGACAGCGAAGTCTGTCGTCAGGTCTTTCGGCACACACAAAAATATAATGCTCACATCAGAGCAGTATAACGAGCTTGAAAGCAGGTGTCGGTCTGTCGGTCTGTCTTTAGAGAGCTATATATCTAAATTATCTCAATGGCTGTTTACCAAGGGCAGGCACTGCACAGACCCATACCGCATAATCTCAGGCTGGCTTGACAATGATTCAAAGAGAAAGACTGCGGCAAAGCCCAAAGAAAGACAAGGCTGCGATCTGTCGTGGTATGATGACTTTGCCATGAATTTTGATCTGTCAAAGTTTTTTTAGGCAATATCAAAAAGAAATTTATCTCACCCCCTTGTAATTTGTTTTGAAATTTGATATAATAAATCTATATGAGTATTTGACGGCTTTTGCCGCCTTTGGATAAAGGATCGAGGCTTTTATGGACGATAATAAAAAATTCGGCGACGTTTCTCAGGAGGATATTGACAAGGCTAAAAAAGCCGCCCCTGACGACCTAAAGGAAAAACAGCCCGTGAATGTTATGGACGAGGTCTTTGAATGGGCTGAATCTTTCGTGTTCGCTATGTTTGTGGTGATCCTGATATTTACTTTTTTCTTCAGGATAGTTCTTGTTCAGGGTCCTTCTATGCGTGAGACCTTGCAGGATCAGGACAGACTTATAATCACTCACATAAATTATACACCCAAAAAGGGCGATATCGTTGTTATCAACAGCGAAAAGCTCGGCAAGACTATCATCAAGCGTGTTATCGGCACCGGTGGGGATAAGGTTGTCGTTGATTATAATAACAACACCGTTACAGTAAACGGTAAGGTCATTTCAAATGACAATGTCAGGGAAGCTATGTATAACACTAATCTCTTTGATGAGAAATATGAAGTGGAAGAAAATGTTTTTGAGTATGACGTGCCTGAGGGCAAGCTGTTCGTCATGGGTGATAACAGAAATAATTCCACAGACAGCAGAAGGATAGGCTTTATCGACCCATCTGACGTGCTTGGTAAGGCAGTTTTAAGGCTTTATCCATTTGACAGCTTTGGTAAGGTAAGTTGAAAAAGCAGGGTAAAAGAGCTGTTGATAATCTGTTCGACTTTCTTGAGATCATAGTCATGGCAATGTTCGTGGTCGTGCTTGTTTTTACTTTTGTGTTTAGAACAGTGAATGTTCAAGGACAGTCAATGCAGGACACTCTTTTTGAAAATGATTCTCTTGTTATATCAAAACTGCTTTATACGCCAAAGCAGGGGGATATAGTTGTGGTCAACTCGTCTGTTCTTGACAATAGGATAATCAAACGTATCATTGCCGTAGAAGGGCAAAAGGTCGAGATAGACAACAAGTCGGCTATAGTCAAGGTCAACGGAGCAGTGCTTGATGAGAGCTATATTAAGTGTGACGGCAGCTTTGACGATGAGTATTTTGATGAAAGATACTATAATAAAGAAAGTGAAGTTTATGAATATGAAGTGCCTGCAGGATGTTGCTTTGTAATGGGCGACAACCGAAATCATTCCACAGACAGCCGTGTAATAGGATATGTGCCTTATGACGAGATAGTCGGCAGAGTTCTGTTTCGATTTGCGGCAGGCAATGACGAGGGCGTTGGTAAGGTAGATTGAGTTAGAGTAAGGAGGAAGATATGAGCGAAGTATCTCACGTTCAGTGGTTTCCTGGACATATGGCAAAAACACGCCGCATTATGGCGTCAAATCTGAAGCTTGTGGACGCAGTGGTGGAAATAACTGACGCTCGTATCCCGTTTTCAAGCAGAAACCCTGAAATGAAGCGTATCGTAGGCTCAAAGCCAAGGCTTGTGCTTCTCAACAAGGCTGATTCAGCCGATCCGGAAGTAACGGCAATGTGGCTCGACTATTATGCAAAACAGGGAATAACTGCTCTTGCTACAGATTGTAGGAGTGGCAAAAACGTAAGCAAGTTTTATGGAAAGCTCAAAGAGCTTTTAAAGGACGATATTGAGAAATGGAATGCCAATGGTATGTCTGGCAGACCTATAAGAATAATGATAGTCGGTATACCAAACGTTGGTAAGTCGTCATTTATAAACAGACTTGCAGGGTCAAGGCTTGCAAAAGTTGAGGACAGACCCGGTGTTACAAGAGGCAAACAGTGGGTGAAGCTTGACGAGGGCTTTGAGCTTTTGGATATGCCGGGTGTGCTGTGGCCTAAGTTTGAGGATAAGCTTGTTGGCGAAAGGCTCGCTTTCACAGGTGCAGTCAAGGACGATATAATGGACATGGAATATCTTGCCTGTCGTCTGCTTGAGTTTTTGAAAGAGAACTACACTGAGCTTATCGAGAAACGTTATGGCATCAGAACAGATGATATAGAGCCTGCTGACGAGGAAACTATCGGCTGTGTGGTAGGCTTTGAGCTTCTTGAAAGAATAGGCAGAAAGCGTGGCTTTTTAGTTTCTGGCGGAGAGATAAATACCGAAAGGGCAGCCATTACAGTTATGGACGAGTTCAGAAACGGTACTCTCGGCAGACTTACTCTTGAAAAGCCAAAGGGGTATTGATATGACGCTCAGCGAGTTTGACAACGAGATAAGAAAAGATTATGACGTGGTGTGCGGCTGCGATGAAGCTGGCAGAGGTCCTCTTGCAGGAGATGTGTTTGCAGCGGCTGTGATATTTGATAAGGACACAGTTATAGAGGGGATAAACGACAGCAAAAAGCTTACAGCGAAAAAGCGTGAGGAGCTTTTTGATGAGATAATGGAAAAAGCAGTTGACTTTTCTATACAGACCGCAACAGTGGAAGAGATAGAGGATATAAATATACTTAACGCCGCAATGCTTGCAATGAAAAGAGCGGTGGAGGATATGGACACAAAGCCTGATGTTTGCCTTATCGACGGGAACAAGACCCCTGAGGGGCTTGAATGTCCTGCCATAGCGGTGGTAAAGGGAGATGCCAAAAGTCAGGCAGTGGCGGCGGCTTCAATTCTTGCAAAGGTCGCAAGGGACAGGTATATGGAGCAAATGGCTGAACAATATCCTGAGTATCGGTTTGAGAAGCATAAGGGCTATGGCACAAAGCTCCACTATCAGATGATAGACCAGTATGGACCATGCGGGATACATAGAATGAGTTTTCTCAAAAAGTATTATGCAAAGAAAAATGGGCATTGACCATACCCAGCGCCGAAAGGCGGGCAATATCGGGGAGGACGCAGTTTGCGGCTTTCTTGTAAGACACGGGTATGAGATAATAAAGAGGAATTTTACCGTCAGAGGCGGTGAAATAGATATAATCGCAGAAAAAGCGGATATCATAGCTTTTGTTGAGGTGAAAACAAGAACCATAGGCTCTATGACCTCAGCGGAGGAAGCTGTTGACCTTAGAAAGCAGCGGCGTATCGTTCAGACAGCACAGGCTTTTTGTAAGGGGATTTTAGAGCCTGTGTGCTGTCGGTTCGATGTTGCGACGGTGGAGCTGGAGAACGGCAGAGTCAAAAAGCTGAGATATTATGTGAACGCTTTTGATGCAAGTATGAAATAAAGACCATGGGTCGGATATGCCGAACGAACTGTATCTGTAGGGGCGAACATTGTTCGCCCGTGACGTGGAATGTTAGACGTTATCTGAACAAATGGTCTGTAAATAGCCGACACCTGTCGGACATCTAAAACAAGAAGGGTTGTTGTTTATGTTTTACAAAAGTACAAGAAACAGCGAAGTAAAGGTTTCGTCTGCACAGGCGATAGCACAGGGCATTTCTGAGGACGGCGGTCTTTTCGTTCCGTCTGAGATACCTGCCATAACACTTGATGATATCAAGGCTCTTGGCGAAAAAAGCTACGCTGAGAGAGCATTTTTCGTTTTCTCAAAGTACCTCACTGATTTCACAGAAGCTGAGATACGCTACTGTGTAGAGGGTGCTTACAACACAAAGAATTTCGACACAGACAATATCGCAGAGCTTGCTCACCTTTTTGACGGCACTTATATGCTTGAACTGTGGCATGGTCCAACTTGTGCATTTAAGGATATGGCTCTCCAGATACTTCCATATCTGCTCACAACTTCTATCAAGAAGCTTGGCGTTGATAAGAAGGTAGTTATCCTCGTTGCTACATCAGGCGATACAGGCAAGGCTGCTCTCGAGGGCTTCAAGGACGTTGAGGGTACAGAGATCCTCGTGTTCTATCCAGAGGACGGCGTTTCAGCTATGCAGAAAAAGCAGATGACAACTCAGGAGGGCGGCAACGTCGGCGTTTGCGCTATCAAGGGCAACTTTGACGACGCTCAGACAGGTGTTAAGACTATCTTCACAAGCAAGGAAACTGCCGACAAGCTTGCTGAGAACGGCATGATGTTCTCCTCTGCAAACTCCATAAACTGGGGCAGACTTGCACCGCAGATAATCTACTATGTATCTACATACGCTCAGTTGGTGGCTGACGGCGAGATTGAGCTTGGCGACAAGATAAATATAGTTGTTCCAACAGGCAACTTCGGTAATATCCTCGCAGGCTACTATGCAAAGCATATGGGTGTTCCTGTTAATAAGCTTATCTGCGCTTCAAACGCAAATAACGTCCTCACAGACTTTATAAAGACAGGTATTTATGACAGAAATCGTCCGTTCCATACAACTATCTCTCCTTCTATGGATATCCTTATCTCTTCAAACCTTGAAAGACTTCTTTATCACCTCAGCGGTTCTGATGACGCTCAGATAAGAGAGTGGTTCGGCAGCCTTTCTAAGACTGGCAGATATGAGGTAACAGACGAAGTGAAGAAGGCTATTGCTGACGAGTTCTATGCAGGCTGCTGCGACGATGAGCAGACAAAGGCTTGCATCAAGGAGATCTATGACGAGTATTCTTACACTTGCGACACTCACACAGCCGTTGCAGTGAAGGTATACAAGGACTATGCGGCTGCTACAGGCGACAAGACAAAGACTGTTATCGCTTCAACAGCAAGCCCATATAAGTTCTCAGGTTCTGTTCTCGCAGCTATCGGTAAGGATACAAACGCTGACGAGTTCGGTCTTGTTGACGAGCTTGCCGAGGTTTCAAAGATACCTGTCCCTGCTTCACTTGCTGCACTTAAGGATAAGGAAGTAAGATTCACAAAGGTAATCGACAAGGCTGATATGAAGGACTACATCTACTCAGCTCTGGGTATTTGATATGTACCCGTCCGACTATTGTCGGGCGGAGGTCAGCGCACAGCGTATGTCCACTGACCATGGCGAGGGGAATTAGCCTCTTGCCTTGAATGTCTTGCACTCTGTTTCGTCACAGCAGTTAGGGTCGGTGCAGGTACAGCCTACATTGATCTTGCCTGCGGTACATTCGCAGTTGTTGCTGTTGTAAACGCAGTTGTCTACGTTGCAGTGGATACCGTAAATTCTATCCTTCTCCATTTGTACATCGCTCCTTCTGCAGCTTTTTGCTGCAAAAGTAGTATGTGCATGAGTGGTCGGGATAATACATGAAGTTTCTGGAATGGAGGAAAAACCGTGAGCCTATTTGCCATTGCCGACTTGCATTTGTCGCTGGGTACAGATAAACCAATGGATATATTCGGTGGCTGGTCTGACTATGTGACAAAGCTTGAAACAAACTGGCAGAACAAAGTTCGTCCTGAGGATACTGTGGTGATACCGGGTGATATCTCGTGGGGAATGAATTTTGAGCAGTCGAAAAAAGACTTCGAGTTCATAAATAAGCTCAACGGCAGAAAAATAATATCCAAGGGCAATCATGATTATTGGTGGAACACCAAGAATAAAATGGATAAATTTTTCGCAGAAAACGGTTTTGATACCATAAATATCCTGCATAATAATCATTACAGCTATGATGGCTACGGCATATGCGGAACGAGAGGCTGGATAAGCGATAATGGTGAACCTGCAGATCAGAAGGTTCTGGCAAGGGAAGCAGGCAGACTTGCACTCTCTATCGAGTCTGCGCAAAAGGCAGGCTTAGAGCCTGTGGTGTTTTTGCATTATCCGCCGCTTTTCGGCAATAGCTGCAATTATGATATGCTTGAAGTGCTTCATAAATACGGCATAAAAAAGTGTTTTTACGGACACCTTCACGGAAGAGCCCACGCTTATGCAATAAACGGCACTCGTGACGGAGTGGAATATCGGCTTATAGCTAGTGATTTCTTGCATTTTGACCCATTGGACATAACGAAAATTGTGCAAAGTGACAATTTATAAAAAAATGCTGGAAATGACAATATATTTGTGCTATAATGTATAAGATACATTTATATAATGGAGGAATAATAAATGAGTTTAAAAGCTACAAACAATGTTGAAACCAATAAGTACGAGCTTGAGATCGAGATCTCTGCTGAGGATTTTGAGGCTGCAATAGAGAAAGCTTATCTTAAAGTAAGAAAGAATATCGCTATGCCTGGCTTCCGTAAGGGTAAGGCTCCTAGAAAGCTTATCGAAAAGGAATACGGCGAGCAGGTATTTTTTGAGGACGCTGTAAATCTTCTGTACGCTCCTGTTGTAAACGGCGCAGTTGAAGAGTCCGGTCTGGAACTTGTTACTCGCCCAGAGGTAGAGGTAACTGAGATCAGCAAGGAAAACGGTGTAAAGCTCAAGGCAACTTGCATCACAAAGCCTGAGGTTGAAGTTAAGGACTATAAGGGTATAGAAGTTGAAAAAGTTGTCAATCCTGTAACTGATGAGGATATCAACAAGCAGCTTGACGCTCTCAGAGAGAAGAACGTAACAGTTGAAACTGTTGACGACAGAGCTGCTGAGAACGGTGACGACGTTGTTATCGACTTCGAGGGCTTCAAGGACGATGTTGCTTTCGAGGGTGGTAAGGCAGAAGACTTCACACTGTCACTTGGAAGCGGTCAGTTCATTCCTGGCTTTGAGGATCAGATCGTTGGTCACAATGCCGGTGAGGATTTCGACATCAACGTAACATTCCCTGAGGAGTATCAGGTAAAGGAACTTGCAGGCGCACCTGCTGTATTCAAGATCAAGCTCAAGAGCATATCAAAGAAGGTTATGCCTGAGCTGGACGATGATATGGTAAAGGATTCAACAGAGTTCGATACAGTTGACGAATACAAGGCTGACGTTAAGAAGAAGCTTGAGGAAGCTAACGAGAAGCACGCTGATTCTGAGGTAGAGGCTAAGATATTCGATAAGGTCATCGAGAACATGACAGCTGAGATCCCACAGGTTATGTTTGACAACAGAGTAAACGAGATGATCAGCGAGCTGGAGCAGAGACTTGCACCACAGGGCATCTCACTTGATCTCTATATGCAGTATACAGGTCAGACTATCGACACTGTAAAGAAGGCATATGCTGAGCAGGCTGAGAAGCAGGTCAAGCTCAGACTTGCACTTGAAAAGATCGCAAAGCTTGAGAATATCGAGGTAACTGAGGACGAGCTTAAGGCTGAGTTCGATAAGCTTGCTGAGGCTTACAAGCTTGACGTTGACCAGATCAAGCAGTTTATCCATGATGACGACCTTAAGAAGGATATTGCAGTTGGCAAGGCTGTTGACCTTATCAAGGACGCAGCAGTTATAAAGTAAGATAATTTATGCTTTCGCCCGCATGACCTTATGCGGGCGAAAATAGATTAAGGAGGCAATTTTATGGCATTGGTACCTTATGTAGTGGAACAGACAAGCAGAGGCGAGAGAAGCTATGACATTTATTCCCGCCTGCTCAATGACAGAATAATCATGCTCTGCGACCAGATAGACGACGCAGTGGCAAGCGTAGTAGTGGCACAGCTGCTTTATCTTGAGGGACAGGATCCTGAAAAGGATATCGACCTTTATATAAACAGCCCTGGAGGAGTTATCACTGCCGGCATGGCTATCTATGATACTATCCAGTATATCAAGTGTGACGTGTCAACTATATGCATGGGTATGGCTGCTTCAATGGGTTCATTCCTGCTTTCAAGCGGCACAAAGGGTAAGAGATTTGCTCTGCCAAACAGTGAGATACTCATTCATCAGCCTCTTATCGCAGGCGGCGGAATTTCTGGTCAGTGTACAGATATCAAGATACATTCTGACCACATGGTAAAGACCAGAGAGAAGCTCAACAGGATACTTGCCCAGAACACAGGCAAGCCTATCGAGCAGATCAACATCGACACTGAGCGTGACAATTATATGACAGCTCAGGAGGCTCTTGAATACGGTCTTATCGACAAGGTAATAACTAACAGATAGGTTCGGTGAAATAAATGGCTAATGATACAATAAGAAAATGCTCGTTCTGCGGCAAGCCTGAGGACAAGGTTAGAACACTTTTTTCAGCAGGCACGAGCCACATTTGTGACGAGTGTGTACTTTATTGCTATAATGTTCTGGCTGAGCAGGAGGGACTTCCTACAACGAAGCAGCGTGGCAAGGGTAAAAATGCAGCTGACAGCGGCATAACCCTTAAGAAGCCTGCGGAGATAAAGGCAGTTCTTGACGAGTATGTTATCGGGCAGGAGGAAGCAAAGATAGCGCTTTCTGTTGCGGTATACAATCATTACAAGAGAATTTTGTCACTTAATGACGATGATGACGTAGAGATACAGAAAAGTAACGTTTTGCTTCTTGGACCAACAGGAACAGGAAAGACTTTGCTTGCACAGACTTTGGCAAGGCTTCTGAACGTGCCTTTTGCTATTGCTGACGCTACTACGCTCACAGAGGCAGGCTATGTAGGCGACGATGTTGAAAACGTGCTTACAAGGCTTATTCAGGCGGCAGATTATAATGTTGAAGCGGCTCAGAACGGTATTATTTATATCGACGAGATAGATAAGATATCAAGAAAATCGGAGAACGTTTCTATCACAAGAGATGTAAGCGGTGAGGGCGTACAGCAGGCGCTTCTTAAAATAGTAGAGGGCTGTGTGTCCAATGTGCCTCCACAGGGTGGCAGAAAGCACCCACATCAGGAGTTCATACAGATAGACACCAA
>ERZ827498.574-NODE-574-length-47835-cov-7.506969_pt1 | contig 47835 bp, 40 predicted proteins | sample MGYA00519865_ERZ827498 | MGnify/ENA primary metagenome ERZ827498 (study PRJEB31778, sample SAMEA3449328) | human gut metagenome | biome: human gut; feature: human-associated habitat; material: faeces | place: United Kingdom | collected 2010/2012 ...
TTTTGTTCCTCCTGTAACTATTTCCTTAAATAGTGTTAACAAATTTGGTAGTTTTAAAAAACTATTCTTATCTTTGCAGCATGAAAAAGGAAATCATCAAAATTATCATCAAAGTTGCATTGTATGCACTTGGATTGATAGCTGCTTATTTTGGTGTCTCAACCATGACATCATGCAGTACGTCTCACAATGTAGCTGCTAGTGGTCGCACTACTATTGTTACAGTTGATACCACAATTGTTAAACATGACGGTATTATCCGTTCTAAAAATTTCAAGCCTTATGGTGAAAATTAATTCTCGTTGTTTCATTGTTGAAGTTAACGGTGTTCAGTATGTTGTTAAGTACGGCAAAATTGATGAATTTATTTGTCTGTTTTTGCCTAGTGTTGTTATAGTCACTTATATGACTACTTCGCCTATTGAATGGGAACATGAATATCAGTGGTATAAACGTATTTAGTTTGAGCTTATGACGGCTAAAGATTATTTGACTGCTCTCAAAGTTATTAGAGAGATTCAGCGTAAACAGGCATATTGTAGTGGTCAATCTAAACCCTATCTTGCCGAAACGCTGAAAGAGATTGAAATGTATTGTCCTTTGGATTTTTCTAAAAGTGGCGGTCGTGTTACCGAAAAGGTAATTTTAAGTTCTTATAATGGTAATTTATTTAGTAAATAATTATGGCTTTATTCCCTCGATGTAATAATCCTGTTCCTGTCGTCGGTCAGCATGTGGATCTTGATGCCGCGGTCACGGAAGGCCTGCCAGGCCTTTTCTTCCAGCACCACGCTTTCCTTGCGCTGCCAGTCGTTGGCTTCCTTGGCGGCTTCACGCAGGATCTTCTGCTGTTCGGGGGTCAGGCTGTCCCACTTCTTCTTGTTCATCAGCAGCACATGCATGGAGTAGTTGTGCTCGGAGTTGACGGCGTACTTCAGCACTTCGGTGTGCTTGGCGTCGTTGAGCAGGGAGAAGGTGTTGCCTTCGGCGTCCACGGTGCCCTGCTGCAGGGCGGTGTAAGTCTCACCCCAGGCGATGGGGGCGGGGTTCATGCCCAGTTCGGTGGCCACGGCCACTTCCACGGGGGAGTCGGTGGTACGCACCTTGAGGTTCATCAGGGACTTGGCATCGGTCAGCGGCTTGTTGGCAGCCACGAAGTTGCGGTAGCCGAACTCGGAGAACATCAGGGTCTCGAGGCCGATCTTGCGGGAGGCTTCACGCAGGGCTTCGCCCAGCTTGCCTTCATCCAGGGCCTTGTACAGGGCCTGCTGGTGGACGGGAGAGGTCACATAGGGGAGGTCGATGGCCATGTAAGCCTTGGAGAAGCTGGCCAGGTTGGGGGTGGAGCTGGAGGAAAGGTCCAGCGTACCGGCCTGGGCGGCTTCGGTGGTTACACGGTCACTGCCCAGCTGGCAGTTGGGGAACAGCTGGATACGGATCTTGCGATGGCTTTTTTCTTCCACCAGCTGCTTGAACTTTTCATAACCCACGGTGACGTTGTTGCCGGGAGCCATGGGATGACCAAGACGCAGGACCAGCGGACGTTCCGCATTGGCGGCGACGCTGAAGCCGAGAACCATGGCCAGGGCCAGAGCCAGAACAGTAAGTTTACGCATGCCACACCTCACATGGTTTATGGGGACACAAGACGGATGTCTTGTGCGTAATTTCTCAAATCCGGGAACGTTTCTTCACCTCGAATCTAAGCGAGCAAAATTTTTTTTTCAACAAGCGCCAGTCATTTTAGGGGGTTATGGAGATATTATGATAACTGTTATTACATTTTTGGTGCAAAAATGCATCATTTTTGGCGGGGAGAAATTCGGGAAGAAATTTTTTTCGATATAACGGACGATCAAGCCTTCACAGCCGAAACACCGCATTTGGCGCGACTTTCATAGGCGTAGAAATGGTGCATTTTGGCATCATCGTCCTCTGGAGAGGCTGTGAAAAAAAATTTTAGACGCAAAATTGCATCATTTTGATATATTCGCTGGGGGGATAAAAAAAATATATTAAAAAATAAATATGTTACCAAAATGGCACAGGCATTGCTATTTATTTCGCAAGCGATTCGTCGCGAAATATGTCAAACACCTTTTCAAGAGGAGAACAGATATGTCTCAGACCGTTTGCGAATGCAGATCTCCCCAGGAACAGCGCCTGCTCGACAAGATCGAAGGCAAGGTCGACCGTTTCCGCGCCACCCACGAGCGCGTGTTCCGCATGCTGGAACGCTTCGACGGCATGAAGCCCCGCATCGACATCGAACGCGCCCTGTACTTCACCCAGTCCATGCAGGAAACCGAAGGCCAGCCCCTGGTGCTGCGCTGGGCCAAGGCTCTGATGCACATCGCCCAGAACATCACCGTGTACGTGCAGGACGACCAGCTGCTGCTGGGCCGCGCCGGCTGCGACGGCCGTTACGGCATCCTGTACCCCGAACTGGACGGCGACTTCCTGGACATGGCCGTGAAAGACCTGCCCACCCGCGCCACCTCTCCCGCCACCATCACCGCTGAAGACGCCAAGCGCGTGATCGAAGAGATCGCTCCTTACTGGAAGGGCAAGACCTACCACGAAGCTCTGGCCGCCGCTCTGCCTCCGGAAATCCACAAGCTGACCTACGACGATCCCCAGGGCCTGATCTCCCGCTTCATCGTCAACGAAACCTCTTCTTTCCGTTCCTCCATCCAGTGGGTGCATGACTACGGCAAGATCCTGAAGCGCGGCTTCAACGACATCAAGCGCGAAGCCCAGGAAAAGCTGGCCGCCCTCGATCCCGCCAGCGCCAAGGACATGTGCGAAAAGAAGCCCTTCCTGGATGCCGTCGTGATCGTGTGTGACGCCATCGTGCTGTGGGCCAAGCGTCACGCTGACGAAGCCCGCAAGGTGGCCGAAAAGACCGACGATCCCGTCCGCAAGGCCGAACTGCTGCGCATGGCCGCCAACGCCGAACGCGTGCCCGGCGAACCCGCCCGCGACTTCTGGGAAGCCTGCCAGAGCCAGTGGTTCGTGCAGATGTTCTCCCGTATCGAACAGAAGACCGGTACCACCATCTCCAACGGTCGTATGGACCAGTACCTGTACCCCTACTACCAGCAGGACATCGAAAACGGCAGCCTGGACAACAAGAAGGCCATCGAACTGCTGGAATGCATGTGGGTGGGCATGGCCGAATTCATCGACATGTACATCTCTCCCTGCGGCGGCGCCTTCAACGAAGGTTACGCCCACTGGGAAGCCGTGACCGTGGGTGGCCAGACCCCCGACGGCCGCGACGCCACCAACGAACTGACCCACCTGATCCTGAAGTCCAAGCGCGAATTCCCGCTGCACTACCCCGACCTGGCCGCCCGTATCCACAGCCGCTCGCCTGAAAGCTACCTGTGGGACGTGGCCGAGACCATCAAGGACGGCTCCGGCTTCCCCAAACTGATCAACGACGAAGAAGTCGTGCCCCTGTATGTGGCCAAGGGCGCCACCTTCGAAGAAGCCCTGGACTACGCCGTGTCCGGCTGCACCGAAGCCCGCATGCCCAACCGCGACACCTTCACCTCCGGCGGCGCCTACATCAACTTCGCCGCTGCCGTGGAAATGGTGCTGCGTAACGGCCGCATGAAGAAGTACGGCGACATCGTGCTGGGCGAAGAAACCGGCGATCCCCGCGACTTCAAGGCCTGGGACGAATTCTGGAACGCCTATGTGAAGCAGCACATGCTGTTCCTGCGTGCCGCCTTCACCCAGCAGTACATCGTCAACAACCTGCGTGCCCAGCACTTCGCCCAGCCCATGGGCTCCGCCATGCACGACCTGTGCATGAAGCACTGCATCGACCTGCACCAGACCCACATCCCCGAAGGCGTCGACTTCGGTTACTTCGAATACATGGGCCTGGGCACCGTGGTGGACTCCCTGTCCGCCATCAAGAAGCTGGTGTTTGAAGACAAGAAGCTGACCATGGACGAAGTCATCAAGGCCATCGACGCCAACTTCGAAGGCTACGAAGACGTGAAGGCCCTGCTGAAGTCCGCTCCCTGCTACGGCAACAACGATCCCTACGCCGACAGCATCGGTCACGAGATCGACCGCCTGTCCGTGGAATTCGCTGCCAAGTACAGCCAGAAGGACCTGGGCATGTTCTACAACGTGCGCTACGTGCCCTTCACCTCTCACGTGCCCTTCGGTAAGGTGGTGTCCGCCACTCCCAACGGCCGCGTGGACTGGTTCCCGCTGTCTGACGGTTCCTCCGCTTCCCACGGCGCCGACGTCAACGGTCCCACCGCCGTCCTGCTGTCCAACTACAACACCAAGAACATGGGCATGCGCGACCGCTTCGCCCGCATGCTGAACATCAAGTTCACGCCCAAGTGCGTGGAAGGCGAACAGGGCACCGAAAAGCTCGTGTCCTTCATCCGCACCTTCTGCGACCTGAAGCTGTGGCACGTGCAGTTCAACGTGGTGAACAAGAGCACCCTGCTGGCCGCCCAGAAGGATCCCCAGAAGTACCGCAACCTGATCGTGCGTATCGCCGGTTACAGCGCCTACTTCGTGGACCTGTCCCCCGACCTGCAGAACGACCTCATCGCCCGTACCGAACACGACACCATCTAGTTCCGGTTACCAACGGCGGCGGCCTCGTGCCGCCGCCGGCCTGCACCGCCTCCGGCTGCCCTGCGGGGAGGCCGGAGGCCTTGGCGTTTTTTCAGCTCTCCCTTCGTCAACCTTCAACATCTCCGGCGGTGACCCCGTGATCGAAAACAACAACGCGCGCGGCCTCGTTTTCAATATCCAGAAATATTCCGTGCATGATGGTCCCGGCATCCGTACCATCGTCTTCACCAAGGGCTGCGGTCTGCGCTGCCGCTGGTGCAGCAACCCGGAATCCCAGCACAGGGAACCGGAGCTGGCCTACAACCAGGGCCGCTGCCTGGGGACGGACAAGTGCACCCGCTGCTTCAAGGCCTGTCCCAACGGCGCCCTGTCCCGTCGCGAGGACGGCTTCGTGGCCATCGACCGCAGCAAATGCGTGGGCTGCAAGGACATGCCCTGTGCCGAAGCCTGTCCGGCCCAGGGGATCATCGTCTACGGCAAGCCCTACACCGTGGCCGAGGCCCTCAAGGTTGCGCAGGAAGATGCCATGTTTTATGCTCGCTCCGGTGGCGGCATGACCATCTCCGGCGGCGAGCCCCTGTTGCAGAGCGAATTTGCCCTCAACCTGCTGCGCCTGGCCCGTGAGCGCCGTGTGAAGACCTGCATCGAGACCTGTGGTCTCGTCCCCACCGATGTGGTGCGTGAGGCGGCCCAGTACCTCAACTATGTGCTGTTCGACATCAAGCACATGGATCCCGAAGTGCACAAAAAGCACACCGGCATGCCCAACGACCTCATCCTGAAGAATTTCCAGACCCTGGTGACGGAGTTCCCGGACCTGCCCATCACGGCCCGTACGCCCGTCATTCCCGGGTTCAACGATCATGGCCCGGACATCAAGGCCATCTGCGACTTCCTCAAGCCTTTCGAGCATGTGAAGTACGAGATGCTGCCCTATCACCGTCTGGGCACGCAGAAGTACACCTTCCTGGACCGTGTGCCCCCCATGGGCGACGTGACGCTGGACGACAAAAAGTTTGCCGCCCTGCAGAAGATCGCCGTCGCCACGCTGGGGGACCGCGTCGTCATCCCCCGTTAGGCCGGGCTTTCGTGCAACCGTAAAGGGTCCGTCTTTCGGGGACGGGCCCTTTTTTTGCCTCCTCTGCCTTCTCAAGGAGCGGATATGGTCAACTGGCACAAATTCTTCACTTCCATCCTCGATACCATTTCCGACGGTGTTTTCATTTCCGACGCCATGGGCACCACCCTGTATGTGAACCAGATGTATGCCGATCTGGTGGGGGTGCCTGCCCGGGACCTGCGGGGCAAGAACGTGCGCGACCTGGTCAGCGAAGGCTTTTTCGACCTGGCCCTGAACCCCGAAGTGGTGCGCACGGGCAAGCCCGCCACCTATATGCAGAAGCTCAAGGACGGCAAGAACGTGGTCATCTCCGGGTCGCCCGTTTTTGACGACAAGGGGCGCGTCTGTCTGGTGGTCACCTTCGTGCGCGACGAGACCCGCCTGGCCGAGCTCAACGAGCAGACCGGCGAGCAGCGCAAGCTCATCAAGGAGATCAACGACAAGCTGGCCTTCGTGGCCCAATCCCAGGGGCGCGACCTGGAACCGGTCTTCTCCAGCAGCGCCATGCAGTCGGTGGCCATGGAGCTCAAGCGCTACGCCAGCACGGACGCCACCGTGCTCATCATGGGCGAGACCGGCGTGGGCAAGGACGTGTTCGCCCGCCTGACCCACCGCTGGAGCCGCCGCAAGGACAAGATCCTGCTCAAGGTGGACTGCGGCGGCATCTCCGAGACCCTGACGGAATCGGAAATCTTCGGTTATGTGCCCGGTGCCTTCACCGGTGCGTCCAGCAAGGGCAAGCCCGGCTATTTCGAGATCGCCGACGGCAGCACCATCTTCCTCGATGAAGTGGGCGAGCTGCCCCTTTCCATGCAGACGCGCCTGTTGCGCGTGCTGCAGGACAACGAGATCGTGCGCGTGGGCAGCTCCCAGCCCCGCAAGGTGGATGTGCGCATCATCGCCGCCACCAACCGCAACCTTGAGGAATGCGTGGAGGCGGGCACCTTCCGCCGTGACCTGTTCTACCGTCTCAACGTGGGCACGGTCCGCATCCCGCCCCTGCGCGAGCGGCCCGAGGACGTGCGCGTGCTGGCGGAGCTCTTCCTGCGCCAGTACACCACCAAATACCGCAAAAAGCTGGCCTTCATGGACATCACGCTGGACATGCTGGCCCAGTACCGCTGGCCGGGCAACGTGCGCGAATTGCAGAACCTGGTCCACAGCCTGGTCATCACCCGCCAGGGGCCCCGCATCTCGCCCCGCGACCTGCCGTCCAACATCAGCGGCCTGCACGACGAGAGCGGCGGCCATCTGGATGCCGTGCTCATGCAGGCCCGGCCCCTGCGCGAGATCATCGCCGACATGGAGCGGGACTTTTTGCGCCGGGCCATCGAGGTGCACGGTTCCGTCCGCCGGGTCTCGGAGCTGTTCCAGGTCAACCGCAGCACCATCTTCCGCAAGCTGCAGGGCAGCAAGGGACACGACAAGGACGAGGATGCCGGTTCGGCTTCCTGATGCCGTCTTCCTCCCGGCTTGATCGTTCGCATGACGCAAAAAAGGCGCTTCCCCGAGGGGAAGCGCCTTTTTCGTCGGTATCGCGGAAAGCCCGGCTAGGCCTGGGCAGCGTCCTTTTGCTTGTTGCGCCGGCGCAGCACCAGCATGGTCACCACCATGAAGATCAGGCCGGACGCGAAGCCGGGCAGCAGGCTGCCGTGGGTGAGGCCGGAGACCACATAGCCCACCGTGCTGCTGGCCGCCACCACACAGGCATAGAGCATTTGTGTGGAGACGTGTTCCAGATGGGCGCAACCGGCGCCGGCACTGGACAGGATGGTGGTGTCGGAGATGGGCGAGCAGTGGTCGCCGAAGACGCTGCCGGCCAGGGTGGCGGACAGGCAGACCAGCACCAGGTTGGGATCCACGGCCTGGGCCACGGGCACCACGATGGGGATCAGGATGCCGAAGGTCCCCCAGGCGGTACCGGTGGAGAAGCTCAGGAAACCGGCCACCACGAAGATGATGGCGGGCAGCAGGCCGCCGGAGATGCCGCCGTCGGCCACCAGGGTCTTGACGAAGAGCGGGGTCTGCAGCAGGTCACGGCACACGCCGCTGATGGCCCAGGCCAGCACCAGGATGGTGTTGGCGGGCATCATGGCCTTCATGCCTTCGCCGGCGCAGTCCATGAAGGACTTGAGGCTCATGAGCCCTCTGGGCACGAACATGAAGAAGGCCACGGTGATGGCACCGAAGGAGGCCCAGACCAGGGCCTTGGAGGCGCTGCTGTTACCGAAGGCCGCCGCCAGGGTGTGGTAGGCGGGATCGCTGCCCCAGTAGCCGCCGCTGTAGAGCAGGGCCAGCACGGCGAAGACGATCAGGCTGCCGATGGGCACGAGCATGTCCATCAGGTGGCCCTTGGCGCTGGCGCCCATCTCGGCCTGTTCGGCGTCCACGTTGCCCAGTTCGCCCTGCTGGGCGCGCAGTTCGGCCTTGCGCATGGGGCCGAAGTCGAAGTTGCCCAGGCAGACCATGACCACCATGATGATGGAGAACAGGGCGTAGAAGTTGTAGGGGATGGTGGCCACGAAGGCGGCAAAGTCGCTTTCAAAGGCGCCGGTGGCTTTCAGGTTGCTGCCCACGGCGGCGGCCCAGCTGGAGATGGGCGCGATGATGCAGATGGGGGCGGCGGTGGCGTCGATGATGTAGGCCAGCTTGGCGCGGGAGACCTTGTAACGGTCCGTCACCGGGCGCATGACCGTGCCCACGGTGAGGCAGTTGAAATAATCGTCGATGAAGATGAAGGCGCCCAGGCCGCCGGTGGAGAGCATGGCCACGCGCTTGCTCTTGATGCGCCTGGTGGCCCAGTTGCCGTAGGCACGGGTACCGCCGGCACGCGAGATGGTGAACACCAGCGCGCCCAGCAGGGTACAGAAGATGATGATGTTGAAATCGACCTTGTTCACCATGGTGGTGAAGGCGATCTCCACGGGCTTGATGATCAGGTCGCCCGTGCCCATGCCCAGGCAATAGATGACGGTGCCGCTGAGAATACCGAGGAAGAGGGAGGAAATGACTTCCTTGGTGATCAGGGCCAGGGTGATGGCGATGATGGGCGGCAGCAGAGAGAGCCAACCCGCGTCAAACGGATCCATGAACATGCTCCTGTCTTGAAGGTCTGGAAGGCGCAGCGCCGCATACGGCTTACCGGCATGCATCCCCCGCCGGCGCGTGATCTTCCCGGTCGCGCTGGACTGCGTTCGTGGAAGCATATCATGCGCGCTTTGGAGCGGCAATACAAAACGGCCGGAAAAAACGGAACGGATGGGCCTCGGGGCGGGCCGTCGCGGAGCCCGTCACGAAAAAACGCCTGTGGACTGTCCACAGGCGTTTTTATCCGGCGTATCAGAAAAGATGCGGAAGGCGCGGGCTACAGGCTGATCTCGCCGTACTGGGCCTCATACTGCTGGATGGTCTGCACCAGCGCGGCGGCCAGGCGTTTGGCGCTTTCGGGGCTCATGCCGATGGCCTTTTGCGGCTGTACGGCCAGCACCGGGCCCTGCTGGTCCTGTTCGTTGCGGCTCACGCAGGCCGTGAGCAGGATCTCGCCGTGGGAGTAGTTTGTCTGGAAGGCATTGGCGTAAATGGTTTCCAGAGCGGGGGCCGGCAGCATGGTCACGCGCAACTGCTGTTCGGTACGCTGTTCGGGCTGCTGTTCGGTACGCTGTTCAGGGGCATGGCTGTTGGCGGGGGTCTTTTTCAGAGCGGGCATGGGGATATCCTCCTGTCTGGTTGTGACGGGCAAGAAATTCTTCTGTTTCTTTGTTGCTTCTCTTCTACTTCGTCTTTTCTACTTCTTTTCGTTTTTGGCGCCCTTGTCGTTCTTGCCGGTCTTTTCTTCCTTGCCGGCCTTTTCGTCGGGGCCGTCGGCATGGGTACGGATGCTGACCTTGGGCAGCTCGGCGAACTGCACACTGCCGGCGTCCATACGGCTGATGATCTCGGCGGTGATGTCCATGGACGCAGGAGCGGAAAGGACGTTCTGGCGGGCAATGACGGCCACGTCGCCCTTGTCGGCGCGCCAGGCTTCGATCCTGGCCAGCATGTGCTTGCTGACCACGTCACGGGCGGCGGCCTGTTCCAGCGCCAGCTGGCGCTGCAGCACGGCCAGGCCCTGACGCAGTTCCTGCTCGCGTTTTTCTTCAGGGCTTTTCTTCAGTTCTTCCTGATAGACATCCAGACCGTTCTGCAGGATGGCCTGGACTTTGGCCAGGTGTTCGTTGGCCTGCTGCGCGGCCCTGGACTGGCTGAGGACACGGTCCACATCCACGCAGACCACGTCCGGGCCGGTATCCAGGCAACCGGACAGGGGCAGGGCCAGCATAAGGGCGAGACCGGACAGAAAACGGGGAAAACGGGACATGTTGTCTCCTTGTGATGGTATGCGATCCGGCCGGGGCCGGACGTGGCGCGCCGCGTATGGGCGGCCGGCATGAGCGTTGGATGGTGCGTCGAAATTTTTACGGGATAGCCGTTTTTTGCAAAATGCTCCTTCCCGTTTCGGGGCCCGGCGCGGCCAATAAAAAACGCCGCCCCGGGAAGGCTGGATACAGGGCGGCGTCAAAAGGTGCGGTGGCCGGGACTCTCTTTCCGGCCACCGCCCGGTTTGATGGGTTAAAGCATCAGGGCCTAGAACTCGTAGCGGAAGCTGCCGAACACGCCGTGACCGGTGGTGTGCTGACCGGCCTGCAGCGTGTAGTTCACGCCGATGCTCATGTTGTCGTTGGCCAGTTCCAGACCGACGCCGCCCTGCCAGGTGAGGTAATCCATCATCTGGGTCTCCACTTCATAGGTGCCGGGCAGGCCGGTGAAGTGCACATCGTGCTTGGCCTTGATGTCGCCGGCGGCCGGGATCACGCTGAAGTCCAGGCTGGGCTTGAAGTTCCAGCCGCTGTCCAGGGCGATATCCTTGCTGAAGGTCACGCCGATGGGGAAGGTCCAGATGTCCTGGTGGAGGCTGTCGCCTTCCAGCACGGTGCCGCCGTGGGTATCCACGTCATAGCCCCAGGTGTTGAGGCTCATGTAGCGCACGCCGATGTGCGGGATGATGTCCATCGCACTGGTCTGCAGCAGATACTCGGCCCGCAGACCGGCGCTGATGGCCGTAGCCTGCACGTCGGCTTCCAGATCGCCCATGCCCATGCGGCTGTCCACGTCCTGCTTGAGGTCGTTCCAGGTGCTGGTGTACGACACGTCGGCCATGACGCCGAAGTTTTCGTAATTCCAGCCGGCGTAGGCGCCGAGGCCCCAGAAGTTCATGCGGTTGTCGGTGCTGCTGAGGTCGCCGCCGGAGGATTCGGCGTAACCGCCACCGATGTTGAAGGTGATACCGGCACGGAGGGCGTTTTCGAAGGTGTAGTCGGCACCCAGGGAAACGCCGCCCAGATTGCCGTTGAAGCCGTAGTCCATGTTACCGGCATCCAGGCCCCAGCCGTGCTGGCTCTGCCACAGGGGCGCGATCCAGAGGGCGAAGCCGGTGGTGTTGCGGTCCACGATCTTGCCTTCGGCGTCCATGGCCTGGGCGCCGTCAGCGGGATTGGCGAAGCCCAGACGGTTGACCACGGCATTGGTGCCCGCGTCGGAAGCCATCTTGGTCATCTGCGGCACAGCGCCGGCGAAGGCGATGCGGGCAGCGCTTTCGATGCTCTCAGCGGCGGCTTCCTTGTCCATGCCCAGGAAGCGGTTGTCCGTGGCACGGCTCAGGAAGCGCACGCCCATGTCGGCGGAATTGACGTCGGCGTAGTCCCAGTTGGGCTGGCCAGCGGCACCGGCATGACCGGTATACAGGTCGTTCACCGCGTTGGCCATGCCGTCGCTCAGGTTGGGGAACACGGTATGGGCGTCATTGCGCACGGCGGAGGTGGTGACCTTGTCCGTACCGTCAAACACGGCATCACCCAGCGAGATCATGTCCGTGGTGGACGTCATGCCGTTGTTCTTCCAGCCGGCAAGATCCGTCGTCGGATCATTCACATTGCCCACGATGGTGTAGGTCTGACCGGCCACGGCATCGGTGACCAGCAGCTTGGCACCGGCGTCCACCTTGAGGTCGCCCTTGTTTTCAAAGCTGATGGCAGCCTTGTTGCCGTAGATTTCCTCGCCATTGACCACCAGCAGGCTGTTGGCGCCGAACGTGGCGGAGTTGACAGCGGCATGGTTGACAGCATCCGTCAGGTCGCCAGTCGCTGGCGCCGTATCCATCAGGCGGCCATCCACGACCAGGGCATTACCGGCAGCGATCTCGATGCCCTTGAAGACACCCAGAGCGGCGGTGATGCCCGTTTGGGACAGGCCCACGCCGTTGGTGTAGCCGGCCACCACGCCGGGCAGCCAGCCGGTATCAGCGGTGCCCAGAGCCAGGTAGGAGTTCTGGCCCACGCCTACGCGGCCGCTGACGCTGACGATGACGTCAGGGGTGGTAGGGGCAGGACTACCCATGCTTGCCACAGCCACGTTGCTGGAAGCCAGGCCCCAGGCCGGGTCGACCAGCAGCGTGCCGCCCTTGAGGTCGATATGCTGGGCGGACAGGGTGGTGCCGCCGACCGTGTCAGACTCGGAGCCGACGGTGATGGTGCCGGTGTGGTCCTGCAGCGTCAGCGAACCGGCGATGGAAGCCTGGGTGCCGTTGGTCAGCGTCAGGTTTTTGACCTCGCTGGCCTCCGCAGTCGCCGTATCCGTACCCGTCAGATCCAGGGTACCGCCGTCGACAGCCACGTCACCGGAAGCCGTCAGCTTCTTGGCAGTCACGTTGGTGGCGGAGATGTTAGCAGCGACGATGGTACCCTGCTGGGCGCGCAGCGTCAGCTTGCCGCCAGCAGCCTGCGTGAGGTCCTTGTCCGTGGCGGTGATGCTACCACCAGCCTGCAGCGTACCGTCGGCATCCTCGATAGAACCGTTGACCGTGATGTTCTTATCAGAGGTCACGCTACCGCCCTTGACCAGGGTGATGCCGCCAGCCGTCACATCGCCGGTGGCATTGATATTGGCGGCGTCAGCGGTCACAGCCTGGGCCTTGATCTTGCCGGTGTTCAGGTTGGCACCGGTGTTAGCGGTGACTTTACCCGCCGTGCCGGTCACATCGCCGACCGTGTAGTCACCGTTGCTGGCGTTGAGGGACCCAAGATTACCAAGCGTGATGTTGGCCTCGCCCAGAGTACCGGCACCACGTTCAGGCATGGCGGCACTGCCGAGGTTGAGTTCGCCAGAGTCCACTTTGATCGTCGTGAGATCCTTATCGTTGGCCGCGATCAGCAGGTCGTTGGCGTTACCGCCCACCACGGTCAGGCTGCCATTGTTGTTGATGGTGAGGGACTTGCCGCCGTCTGCACTGGTCTCGATATTGACCTTGTTGACTTCGACGGCAGCATTGTCGATGATAACCTCAGCCTTGTCTTCTGCCTCGACCGTCAGATCGTTCTCCAGGAAGGAGCTGTTGTGGACCTTGGTGCTTTCCAGACCGGTCGTTTCAAACGTGGTATTATTCTTAATCTCATTGCCGGACACGACCAGGCCAGTGACGTTACCGCCATCGTCGACCAGCTGACCACCAACGAAGCCGAAGGAGGCGTTGCCGCCAGTCAGAACCGTCTTCGCATCGGTAAAGTTCTCAGCCGTGTAGTTGCTGTTGTTGATGAGGTACAGGGCACCGCTGGTCACAGACAGGCTGGTGTCTTTCTTGGTCGTGTCATAGCCCTCCAGCACGTCGCCCTTCTGCAGGGTCAGGGCACCGCCGTCCACCTTCAGGCTGCCAAGAGTGGCACCTTCTTTAGCTTCCCACGTGGTGGTACCGTTGATGACCAGAGCACCGCCAGAGACGTCCGTCTGGCTGCCGGCAGCCAGGATCAGGCCGTTGTTCAGCGTGGTGGTGCCGTCTTTCACCGTGATGGTGCCGGCATTGTAGATGTCGTTGGCCTTGCCGGCAGCGGTGTTGTTGGTGAAGGTGTTGGTACCCTTGAAGTCCAGCTTGCCGCTGGCGGCATTGAAGATGGCGCCACCGATCTTGCCGGCCTGGTTGCCTTCAAAGGTGGAACCCGTGATGGTCATCTGGTCGGCGTTGGTGATGGCGCCGCCCTGTCCGATACCGGCCAGAGCCTTGTTGCCCTTGAAGGTGCTGTCGGTGATGGTGACTTCGCCGTCAGAGCCGTTCCACACAGCGCCGCCGTTACCGGCCTTGTTGTCTTCGAAGGTGGAGCCGGTGATGGTGATGGTGCCGGGTTTGCTGGTATCACCGGATTCGTTCAGCACGGCACCGCCGGCGCTCGTCGGCACGGAGTTGCCCTTGAAGGTGCTGTTTTCGATGGTGACTACGCCATCACGGTTGAAGATGGCGCCGCCCTTCAGCGAGCTGGTATTGTCGGTGAAGGTGGCATTTTTGACGCTCAGCTCGGCGCCAGTGTCGTTGAAGATGGCACCACCGGCGATGTTGTCATTTTTAGTCGTATTGAAGTCGGCCGTCACGGAGTTGCCGGTGAAGGTGGTGCCGTCGATCGTCAGAGAGGCTTTTCCGGGCGCCGCATGAGCACCATTGTAGATGGCGCCACCGCTGTAGTTCGCGGTATTGTTGGCGAAGCTGCCGCCCGTGATGGTCATCGCGTTAGCGTTGGTGATGGCGCCGCCCTGTCCGAGGCCATCCTCAGCCAGAGCCGTGTTGCCCTTGAAGGTGCTGTCGGTGATATCGACCTGGCCGTAAGTGCCGTTCCACACAGCGCCGCCGTTACCGGCCTTGTTGCCTTCGAAGGTAGAGCCGGTGATGGTGATGATGCTCTTTCCGGGTGCACTACCGGACGTATTGGTGACAGCGCCACCCATGCTCTTGCCGGCGTCGTTGCCCTTGAAGGTGCTGTCGCTGATGGCGACGGTACCGTCGTAGTTATTGATGGCACCGGCCTTGGCACTGGAGTTGTTGGCGAAGGTCACGCCATCGACCGTCAGTTGAGCATCGGCGGCGTTGTAGATGGCGCCGGCGGCCTTGGTGGCCGTGTTGCCTTCAAAGCTGCCGCCGTTGATGGTCAGCGTGCCGGTATTGAAGATGGCACCGCCGAAATCGGCTTTGTTGCCATCAAAGGTGGCATCAGTAATGGTCATGATGCCGCCTTTCTTGCCAGCCTTGTCCAGAGTGCCGTCATTGTAGATGGCACCGCCCTTGCCTGTGGCTTCATTGCCGGAGAAGGTACCGGTCACCGTCACACCGGCACCCTTACCCAATCCATTGTCGGTATAGAAGCTGTTATAGATGGCGCCGCCCTGTTGGGCTTTGTTGCCAATGAAGGTCGCGGCGATGTCGAGCTTGGCTGCGCTGTTGTTTGCATCTTTAGCCTGGCGAGTGGCGATGGCACCGCCATTCGTGCCGGAGGTGTTGTTCTTGAACGTAGTGCCGCGGATACTCTTAACAGAGGACGTGGATACGGCACCCAAGGAAATAGCACCGCCGCCGACAGCCGTGTTATCCGTCACAGGAGTCGTCCAAGTGCCTTTTTCGACGTCAAAAGCAAGCTGGGCGGTATTGCCTTCAAAGAGACAATTTTCGAGTTTCAGGCCACTGTAGTTACCAATGGCACCACCATCGTAGACAGAGTGGTTGTTGGTAAATACGGAATTACTGACGTTTGTTGAGGCGGTTTGAGTAGTTGTAGAAGAAAGAGCGCCACCAACGCTATTGGCAATATTGTTGTCGAACTTGGTACCTGTGATAGATATTTGACCATCATTAAAAATGGCGCCGCCGACGCTAGCCTTATTTCCTGTGAAGCTGCTATTGGTGATGGTAACACCTGTAGCATCATTACTTACAGAAATGACGCCGCCATTTTCGTGTTTATACCCTTCATAGGTACCGGTCAGAGCTTTGTTTTCGGAGTTCTTGTTGATTACGATTTGGGATTTACCAGCAGGCTCGGTCGTCCCGCCAGCAGCCCCGGCCGCAGCCACACCGGCGCCGCCCATGATCAGCATACCGGCCACAGCCAGGCTGCCGAAAGTGTTCATCAGGTGGCACTTTTTGAGCACCGCCTTGTACCGGTTGATGAGGTTCCCGATGGCTCCCTTGGTAAGTTGCATAACAGCATCTCCCGAATTTGCGACGTCCGGCCAACAACGGGCGTCAGGTGTACAGGCAGGCTGTCAGGGCGCGAGACAGAGAAGTACTGCAAGTAATGATAATGAATACAATACATTGCAGATGGCTTGCCCATAACAGCATTGCGTTCGCAAATGTGGGCGGATATGATGCTCTTAATGATGATGGAGAATGGAACAAAATATCGCCCACACCCTTTTAGTAGAACAGAATTCAGGTCGAGTAAACAAAAAAGTGTTCTTTAATATTGATTTTTTTGTTAACAGCTGATTTTCTATTCTTTTTGGGGTGGGTCAAGGATGAAAACATATGCAGAAACTTGGAGAACGCATCCGTCATGTACGGGGCAGAATGTCCCAGGAGGCTTTTGCCGGCCTGCTGGGCATCAGCAAGGGCGCTCTCGGCGGTTATGAACGTGGGGAAAATTGTCCCAATGCTGATGTTATCTTAACTATTTGTAATAAATGTAAAATCAATGTCTCCTGGCTGATGTCGGGAGCCGGGGCCATGCATGCCCCGGACAACATTGATGAGGATGAGCGGCCGGAAAACAGACCTGCCCCCCTGGAAGACGGAAGCCGGACGGCCGGAGAATTGTCCTGCCAGATGGCGCCCGGCCAGGATTGCAAGGCAGAGAACAACGCCTTGCGGGCTCATTGCCGCTGGTTGCAGGAGCGCCTGGACCATCTGGAAGCGGAGCGCCGGGATCTGAACAGGGAAAACAGGCTGTTATGGCAAAAAAATGCCGATCTTGGCGAACGGCTTGCCCGCCTGGAACAGTCACAGGAGATGGCCCGCGTGAACGACCGTGCATCGGAAGAAGACACGACGGCAGCCCTGACTGTTTCCCGCCACGGAGTGTGCTGCAACCGTCTGCAGGAAAGCTGCAAGACGGACAGGACCTAGGCAGAAGATCCTTCTGTGTCATGCGGCCGTTGCTGCAGGGATAACAGGGACGGCATCCATATCGCTTTTCTTCCGGTATCTTTTCTGTCCGTTACAGAGTCGTATGCGGGATGTCCCGGGATCCGGGGCATCCGGAGGGCGGATAAGCGTGTTCCTGGTCTGCGGCGATCCGTGACTTCCCTGATGTCCTTTGCCGGTAGTGCGGATCTTTTCCGGTACCGGGTCTGGGGGCATGCCCGCTTTCCTGCATGCCTGCTCACGGACAGGGCCTGCCCCATGCTCTTGACGGGACAGGCAGATATCGTACTCTGTCAGGCAAGACCTGACATCTGGAGCGCGCATGAACAGCAGTTATCCTCTGGTATTTTCCGTCACCTCGGGCAAGGGGGGCGTGGGCAAGACCAATATCTCGGTCAATCTGGCCCTGACCCTGGCGGCGCGCGGCAAGCGCGTGCTGCTTCTGGACGCGGACCTGGGGCTGGCCAATGTGGACGTGCTGCTGGGCCTGCATCCCGAAAAGAACATCTTCCACCTGTTCCATGAGGGGGCGTCCCTGCGCGACATCCTGCTGCCCACGGAATACGGCTTCTCCATCCTGCCCGCCTCGTCGGGTGTCAGCGAGATGCTGGCGCTCAATTCGGGGCAGAAGCTGGAGCTGCTGGATGCCATGGACGAGCTGGAGGACGATCTGGATTTCCTCATCGTGGACACGGGCGCGGGCATCAACGACAGCGTGCTCTATTTCAATGTGGCGGCGCAGGAACGTCTCCTCGTCCTGACCCCGGAACCCACCTCCCTTACGGACGCCTATGCCCTGATCAAGGTGCTGAAGACGCAGCACGGCGTGGACCGCTTCCAGGTCTGCGTGAACATGGCGCAGGACATGAAGAGCGCCCGCGAGATGTTCGTGCGGCTCACGGACGTCTGCGACCACTTCCTGGGCGGGGTCTCGCTGGATCTGGCCGGTGTGCTGCCCCGCGACCCCGGCGTGCACGAGGCCGTGGTGCGCCAGCAGCCCTTCTGCCGCTGCCTGCCGGAAAGCCCGGTCTGCCGGGGGCTGGAAAAGATGGCGGACACCATCCTGCGCTGGGAGCCCGCTCCCAGTGCCGACGGCAACATCAAATTCTTCTGGAAAAAACTGCTCTACCGCTGAGACGTCCCTTGCGGGGACGGACGGCGGCCGGACGGAAGGCCATAAAAAAAACGGCGTCGAAAGACGCCGTTTTTTGTTGTGCATGGGCTGTCCCCGGGCTGCGGGGGCAGAGGACCGTCCCTACTTCACGGTCACCAGCTCGTAATCCACGTTGCCGATGCCGATCTTCCGGGCATGCTCGATCTGGCTGCGCCAGTTGGTCTTGGGATGGATGTCGGTGAAGTGGTCGTTGTGCTCGTGGGCGCACTGGCCCAGCACGCTGGTGCTGATGGCGGGCACGGCGTTGACCGCGTCGATACAGGCGTGGTCCAGGGCCACAGGGTCGAAGCCGGCGAACATGCCGATGTCGGGCACCACGGCGGCGTCGTTCTCGGCGTGGCAGTCGCAGTAGGGCGAGACCTGGTTGACGATGCTCACATGGAAGTGCGGGCGGTTCTGGATGACGGCCTTGGTGTATTCGGCCATGCGTTCGTTGAGGATGGTGCTCTCGGCGTCGAAGGCATTGCTGATGGCGTCGAAGTTGCACACGCCGATGCAGCGGCCGCAGCCGGCGCACAGGTCATGGTCGATGCGGGCCTTGTGGTCCTCGCCGATGCTGATGGCCGACTGGGCGCAGTAGTGCGTACAGGTCTTGCAGCCGCGGCACTTTTCGGCGTCGATGCCGGGCTTGCCGATGCTGTGCATGGCCATCTTGCCCGCACGGCTGCCGCAGCCCATGCCGATGTTCTTGATGGCGCCGCCGAAGCCGGTCAGCTCGTGGCCCTTGAAGTGGGTCAGGCTGATGAAGATGTCGGCGTCCATGATGGCGCGGCCGATGAAGGCGCTCTGGAAGTGGTCACAGCCTTCCAGGGGCACTTCCATCTCGTCGGTGCCCTTGAGGCCGTCGGCGATGATCATCTGGCAGCCGGTGCTCAGGGGCGAGAAGCCGTTTTCCTGCGCGGCGGCCAGGTGTTCCAGGGCGTGCTTGCGGCGGCCCACATACAGGGTGTTGCAGTCGGTCAGGAAGGGGCGCCCGCCCAGGGAGGTCACCTTGTCGGCCACCACCTTGGCAAAGTTGGGACGCAGGAAGGACAGGTTGCCCGGCTCACCGAAATGGATCTTGATGGCCACGAACTTGCTGTCCATGTCGATGCTGTCGATGCCGGCCTTTTCGATCAGTTTTTTCAGCTTGTCCAGCAGGCCGGTGCCCACGGGGCAGCGCATGTCGGAGAAATAGACTTTGGAAGCGCTCATTGTCGTCTGTTCTCCAGCGTAGAGGTGTTGAGCGCCGCCCCGGAGGACGGCGCGGACGTTCGGATGTCACAGGCCGTACCGGCGGCCCAGGGAAAAGGCTTTGCCCAGCGGCTCGCCCACGCGGCAGTACTGTTTCTGGCCGCCGTCGTAGAGCAGGGGATCGATGCGGTACATGTTGGGCTGGCCGCTTTCGTTGAGGCAGTCGGTCTCGATGCCCACGTTGAGGATGCGGCCCACGAACTGGGTATGGCTGCCCAGTTCCAGCGTGGCCTGCAGTTCGCATTCCAGCACCAGCGGGCACTCGTCCACATAGGGGGCATCCACCACCTTGCTGCGCACGGCGGTCAGGCCGGTGGCGGAGAATTTGTCCTCCCCGGCACCGGAGACCATGCCCGCAAAGTCCACCATGGCGGCCTGGGCCGCCGAGGGCACGCAGACCGTGAACGCCTTGCGCGCCATGATGGCCTTGTGCGTCCAGCGTTCGGGCCGCACGGAGACGGCGATGCAGGGCGGGTTGGAGCAGCAGATGCCGCCCCAGGCCGCGGTCATGATATTGGCTTTGCCTTCTTCATCATAGGCGGCCACCAGAAAGGCCGGCATGGGGTAGGCCAGGGTGACGGGACCAAGAGCTTTTTTCATGGTGTGACCTCCTTGTCATGCATGATGTGTTCCGCGCAACCGCTTGTGAAGGGTGGCTGTATAGCATCGCCTGCGGCCTGTAGCAACATGTGGGGAGTAACATGTTTGCTGCAAAGGTGTCATTGTCTTTTCCTCTCGACATGCATCGCCGGGAGGGCCGCGGGGCCGTGCCGGAGGGCCGGCGCGCCGGCCGGAGGGGGCATTCTTTCATGCCGGGGACCCTTGCCAAAGGGGGAGGAAAAGGGATAACAGATCGCTTTTCATCAAAAATTTCTTTGTGGTTTGAGACCTTCCCCTTCAGGGAGAACAGAGCGGCTTGACAAGACGGCGAAGCCGATGGAAGCCTTTTCCGCAATTCCTTCCTTCAGGGAGGGGCAATCCGCGCGACCCCCATCCGTCGGTCGCGGAGGCGGTAGCCGTTGCCCGCACCAGCGGGCTTACGGATGCGCCAGTCGTTGGCGAACATGTGAGCCTTACGAATGGCGACAGCGTTTTCGCAGGCTGTTTTGCCGCGTAACATATTGCTGTCTTCATCCGTAGCTTCCTTCGTCGCAACGGCTGAAGCAGCGACAGTGCTTTCATGGGCTGTCTTGCCGTGTACCACATCGCTGTCTTTATCCGTAGCTTCCTGCGTCGCAACGGCTAAAGCTCAGTCGGCGGACGGGGCGACTGTGGATTGAAACATTTTCAGGAGAGGAGGCTGCTGTGGCATCTCCCTATATGGATGGCGTGCGCCGGGCCCTGCCCATCGTGCTGGGCTATGTGCCGGTGGCGTTCGCCTTTGGTGTGCTGGCCGTCAAGAGCAACATCCCGCCCGCTCTGGTGGTGGCCATGTCGGTGTTCCATTTCGCCGGTTCCGGGCAGTTCGTCTGCGCGGGGTTGTGGGGGGCCGGTGTGGGGGCCATGTCCGTCATCGTGGCGGTCTTCGTGGTCAACCTGCGCCATCTGCTCATGTCCGCCGCCATGGCCGAGCCGCTGGCGCCGCTCAAGCGCTGGCAGCGCTTTCTGTTCGGCTGCGAGATGACGGACGAGACCTTCGGCGTGCATATCACGGCCTTCCAGCGCGGCTGGAAGCTGTGCACGGCCACGCTCTTTACCTGCAACCTCACGGCCCACGCCTCGTGGGTGCTGGGGACGGTCATCGGCGTGTTCTGCGGCGGCCTCGTCCATGACGTGAAGCCCCTGGGCCTGGACTATGCCCTCACGGCCATGTTCCTGGCCCTGCTGGTGCCGCAGTGCGTCAGCCGCCTGCATGTGCTGGTGGCCATCGTGACGGCCATCCTTTCCCTGAGCCTGAAGCTGGCCGGCATGGGCCAGTGGAACGTGGTGGTGGCCACGGTGCTGGGCGCCACGCTGGGCGTGATCCTGTTGCACCGCAACAAGAGCGCCCTGCCGGAAAAGAAAGAGGAGGACGCGGCATGATCTGGATACAGCAGCACGCGGAACTGCTTTTTTGCCTGGTGGGTTGCATGCTGGTGACGGTCATCCCCCGTGTGGGGCCGGTCATGTATCTGCATGCCGAGAGCCTGCCCGACCTGCTGCGCCACTGGCTCTCCTTCGTGCCCGTGGCGGTCATGGCGGCCCTGCTGGGCCCGGACGTCTTCATCTATCAGGGAGAGTTCATGCCCACGCATCACAACCTCTTCCTGATGACGGCCATCCCGGCCCTGCTGGTGGCCTGGTGGAGCAAGAGCTTTTTCGGCACAATCGCCTTTTCCATGGGCTTCGTGGCCCTGATGCGCTACCTGGGGTGGTACTGATGGCACACGAGTCCCGGCCGCACTGTCCCTTCCACCTGCGGGAGGCCCATCTTCCCCCGGCCCTGCGCAAACCGCGCAAGCCCGCGCCGCCCCTGCCGCCCCCGGCCCGCAGCGCCCGGCTGCTGGTGCGTCTGGCCGCGGAGGATACGGCCCTGTTCCGCTTTTTGCTGGAAGGCTATGACAACACGGCCTATTTCACCGTGCTGGAGCCGCGCACGACCCTGCTCAAGCTGGTCTTTTCACCGCACCGGGAAGAGGCCCTGCGCCGGGCCCTGGCCGAGATGGCCGAGAGCCTGGATTTTTCAGTGGAACCCTGGCCCCTGGACAGGGCCTGATACCGTTGACGGGGAGGTGCCCGGCAGGGCGGCCGTCCCCGGCGTCCCCGGCATGTCGTCTGCCCGGTACAGGCAGCGGACGGCCGGGAGACGGGAGTTTTTGCCATGGAGAAGGATGCCCCTTCAGATGCGGGGACCCGCGCGGACCAGTCCCGCCCCGCCGGGGAGGAGAGTGCCCCGGACGGACAGCTGGACGCCCTGCTGGCGACCCTGGCCGCCGCGAGCTTCGATGCGGAGCGGCAGGACGGGCCCGGCAGCCTGCGCGCCACCTGCGCCTTCCACCGTCGTGACGAGGCCTATGTGCTGCACCGCAAGGCCACGCTCTGGGCGGCGGAGACGCACGAATACGTGCAGGTCCACTGTCTGCCCCGGCTGGACATGGCCGCCTGGGAGCGCATCCGTGACGGGGCCCTGGCCTGGGGGCAGGAGCGCATCCGGCCCCACGACGAGCATATGGCCTCGTATGTGAGCGTCATCATCCTTTGCCGGTCATGGCATCAGGATGCGGCGGCCGCCGTGGAGCGCTGCCGTGTCTGCAAGAGTTTCTGGCTGGGCCTGCGCGGCTGGATGCGTCTGCGCGCGCTGGCCCTCATCCTGCCTTCCGCGCCGTGGCGCGACACCGTCCCCCCCGATGCCGCCTGCGTCTGCAACAAGGCAGCCCGGGCCACCCTGCTGCCGCTGGCGCGCAGGGCGTTCCCGTCCCATTTTCCTCAAGAGCGTGCATCATGAATTCCCTGTATCTGCTCCTTGGCGGCCTGGCCCTGCTGGGGCTTGGCTATTTCGTTTACGGCGCCTGGCTGGAAAAGGTCTGGGGCGTCGATCCCTCCCGGCCCACACCGGCCCATCAGTTCCGCGACGGCGTGGACTACATGCCGTCCAAGGCTCCGGTGGTGCTGGGCCATCATTTTTCGTCCATCGCCGGGGCCGGGCCCATCAACGGCCCCATCCAGGCCGCCGTCTTCGGCTGGCTGCCCTGTTTCATCTGGGTGGTCGTCGGCGGCATCTTCTTCGGCGGCGTGCATGACTTCGGCTCCCTGTTCGCCTCCCTGCGCAACAAGGGCCGCTCCATCGGCGAGGTCATCGCCGGCAGCATCGGCCTGCGGGCCAAGCGCCTGTTCGTCATCTTTTCCTTCCTGACCCTGGTGCTGGTGGTGGGGGCCTTCGCCTCCATCGTGGCGGGCACCTTCAACGGCTTCATGACCGATGCCTCGGGCGCGCTGGTCCACAACCACGTCAACGGCTCCACGGCCACCATCTCCCTGCTGTTCATCGTGCTGGCCGTGATCTTCGGCCTGCTGGTCTACCGTTTCGAGATGCCCCTGGGCAGGGCCACCCTGCTGGGCGTGGCGGGCATCGTGGGCGTCATCGCCCTGGGCCTGCGCTTCCCCCTCTACGCGGGCTACGATACCTGGATGTGGCTGCTGGGCCTGTACATCCTCGTGGCCTCGGTGACGCCCGTCTGGATCCTGCTCCAGCCCCGCGACTACCTCAGCTCTTTCCTGCTCTACGCCATGATGCTGGCCGCCGTGGTGGGCATCGTGGCCGCGCATCCGGTCATCGAGCTGCCCGCCTTCACCTCCTTCGAGGTCAACGGCCAGTATCTCTTCCCGGCCCTGTTCGTGACCGTGGCCTGCGGGGCCATCTCGGGCTTCCATTCGCTGGTGGCCTCGGGCACCACGTCCAAACAGCTGAGCAGCGAGCGTGACGCCCGCCTGGTGGGCTTTGGCTCCATGCTCATCGAAAGCGCGCTGGGCATCGCCTCGCTCATCGCCGTGGGCTACATCTTCACCCAGAACGGCCATGCCTTCACCAGCCAGACGCCCACCCAGGTGCTGGCCGACGGCCTGTCGCAGATGCTGGCCTGTGCGGGCCTGGGCAGCGAGAGCGCCCGCGGCGTCACCTACGGCCTCATCATCCTGGCCGTATCCACCTTCTGCCTCACCTCGCTGGATACGGCCACCCGTCTGGGGCGCTACATGTTCCAGGAACTGTGGCTGGCCCCGGGCCAGAGCGTGAAGGACGTGCGCGGCTGGCGGGCCGTGCTGGTCAACAAATATGTGGCCACGCTGGTGACCGTGGGCCTGGGCATGAGCCTGGGCTTTGGCGGTTATGCCAAGATCTGGCCCCTGTTCGGTGCGGCCAACCAGCTGCTGGCCGCGCTGGCCCTGCTGGCCGTGGCCTGCTGGCTCCAGAACCTTGCCCGCCGCAACGGCATGTTCCTGCTGCCCATGCTCTTCATGCTGCTGGTGACGCTCTCCGCCCTGGTGCTGGGCATCGTGGCCCAGGGCCGTGCCCTGCTGGCCGGGACGGGCGGGGCCGTGGCGGCCCTGCAACTGGTCATCGCCGTGCTGCTGCTGGCGTTGTCGCTGGTGCTGGTGCACGAAGGTTGGCAGGCCCTGCGCCGCAAGGGGCGCCCTGCGACGGAAAAGGTCTAGACCGGTCTTTCTCTCAATAGGCTGGCGGGGGCGGAGCTGCCTTTGAAGAGCTGCGCTCCTGCCCCGGTACACGATAAAAAAGGCGGATCCGTGGATCCGCCTTTTCACGTTCTGATGTCTGCCGGTCGTGCCGGGGCCGCCCGGCAGGATGGTGACTCGTGGCATGGTGATGCTTCGGCGTTGCCGCCGTCACGGCGCGGAGGCCATCCTGCAGACGGTCTGCTCCGGCGGCTGCCCGTCCCGGGGATCTAGCCGTTGAAGATGACCGGCTCCTTGCGCTGGGCTTCGGGCAGGTGCCCCTTGGCGTACCCCAGGCTCAGGGCGCTGACGAAGCGGCACTGCTCCGGCACCTTGTAGCGGGCCTTGATCTCCGGACGGTCCATGAAGTCCTGGGCAAAGCCGATCCAGCAGGAGCCGATGCCCTTGGCGTGGGCGGCCAGCATGATGTTGGCCGTGCACAGGGTGCCGTCATACACGTACCAGTGTGAGGTCGTGTCCCCGTAGACGCAGATGACGTTGTTGGCGTCATAGAAAATGTTGTAATTGGGGTTGTCCAGCCATTCCCTGTACTGGGCCAGCCAGGGGAAGTCCGCAAAGTTCTCTTTGAGCCAGGCTTTGATCTCGTCGGAAAGGGCGGCGATCTTTTCCCGTCCCTCCAGGGTCACGAAACCCCAGGGCTGCATGCCGGAGCCGGTGGCGGCCTTGGTGCCGACGGTCAGCAGCTCCAGGATCTCTTTTTTGGGGATGGGCCGGTCCTCATAGGAGCGGCAGGAACGGCGGGTGAGGATGCATTGCAGGGCGTCCATGAAAGACCTCCCGGGTCGGAAAAGGAAGGGAACGTCCGCAGACTGCGCGGACACCCTGCCAGTATAGCGCGGGGGCTCGCAAAGGTCGAGCCGGAGGAGCGTCCGCAGGCGGTGTGTGGCGGCCATCCCCGGAGGCAGGCCGCTCTGGTGCGGGAGGCGCGGCGCAGGAGGATGCTCTCAGCAAAGCCGGAAGAGAAGGGCGGCAGGCTTTTGCATCTGGGGGCGGCGTCCCCGTCCCGGGATGCGAGGAGGCTGCGGCAAGAGGACGGGCTTGCGGAAAGCCGGATGGCGACGGCCGCCCTTCCTGTGACCGGCAGTGATGCGGGAGGGTACCGGGATGCCTGATCGGATATGGGGCGGGCTCTCCGGCAGGCAGTGGGCAGGGCCTGCGCCGGGCGCTGGACATTGCGCCGCGCTTCCCGTACTCAGCGCAGGAAAGGCGCTGCCTGTGGGGCGGCCCCGCCATGCTTCTGATGCATTTTTCCTTCGTGTCCGTTTTTCCGGTGGACAGCGGGCGTTGCCCCGTTCCCCGGCGGCGTGGGGAAGGTCCCGGAAGAGGGCGGGAAGATGCCGCGGCGCCGGAACATCTTACTGGAGACGATATGACACGGACCTTTTTGGCCCTGATCTTCCTGCTTCTGACCGCTGTTGCCTGCCCGGCCGGGCAGCATCCCCTCACCGTGACCCGGACTGCCGACGATTTCTACGCCGCGTTCGACCGGGACATCCTCATCAAGACGAAGTTCTGTTCCGTCCGGGCGTTTCAGGAAAAAGCCCTGCTGCGCTCGGACCTCTTTGGCGAACTGGTGTTCATGGCCTTATTTGCGCCCATGCCTGAAAGCTTGAAGCATTACCGCCCCCAGCACCGACATTTTTTGTTGGATGAAAGCCGTGTTTCAGGGGATAAGCTGGATAAAAGATTGATTCTAAGCGAGTTTCCGCAAGGAAGATGGTTCAATGGTCATCAGTATGCCGTTTGAAGGCTTAGAATCAAAGTATGAGGGCTGTCACAATCATACTCTTATAGTATGATTGTGATGCATCTTGCACTATGCCCGACAGGCGTCCCGACATATTTATTAAAAAATTTTTTATACAGTAAATTTACATGGATACAAAGATATTACGATTTTCATATAGAAATAGGTCAGCTCTTGACTCAAAACAGCAAACCCGGAATAAGCTGGAGGATCATCCCCTGGAGGAATACGATGATCCCGATTTTCGCATCGCTGCCAGAGTCCACTCAAACGAAAGCGGTCATAGAATACCTTTACGAGCTTGGCAATAGACGGGAGTGGAGTGAGCTGGAGAAGGTGCTGCACGAGATTCTGTCTTGCGACGGTTTTCATAACCTGAAAGCCCAGGCTTTGGAGTATGCTGTTTTCATGGGCCTTCAAAGGAAGGAGCAACGGCAAGCCCTTGGATACTACCATGATCTTTGCCGTCTTGAAGATGATTGTGGGCCTTTTCGCACTCAGCGGGCACAGGCCGTCGCATATCTGGTGCGGCTGTTTGAAAGTTCTCCACAAAGCGTGCTTGTGCCGTGGTGTGAGCTCGTATGTGAAGACCTTCCTCCATTCGCACAGTATCTTTGTGGGCGTAGTGGCCTTTTTTTATTGAAAAATCTTTGCAGAAACAGAGACTTGACGAGCGCATGTGTCGTGTTCAGGCTTTTTAAGCGTTTACCCGCCCGTATATGCGACACATATCTGCGCGAGGCCAAGGTCATTCTTCAGGGGCAGAGGGAGCGTTAACAAGGCGTTGGCATTCCCTGTCAATCAGCGTGACCATGTAGCCGGGCGAAATGCCAAAAGCTTGCGCGAGCAAAAAAATTGCGTTCAGTGTTGGCCGATACTTTCTTTGTTCGATCTGCAACAAATAAACGCGGTCGATTGTCGTGAGGAGCGCCAGCTTGCGCTTGCTCAGGCCTGCATCTTCCCGTAGACGAGTCAGCACGTTGGCTACGGCCTCGGTGAGTTTGGGGTAATCTTCCATCCTGTCTTAGTATCAGGATGGGTTGCGCTACGTGCAGTGTTGGTATACTAAGCATATATACCCTTCCTTTCCTCATCAGGATGTATGAGAGAAAAGAGAAGTACCACTCTTTAACTATATGAAATTTAAGGAAAAATATATGCCATCCATTGATGAACAGATAGCCGAAATTATCAAACAGAGAAAAGCTTGCCTGCCTATGATCAATGACGCCCTTAAGCGTTGTGGTGCGCTGAGGGGACCTGTCGAGGAAACCAGGAATATCATTGAAGAACTGGAAGAAAACTCCACAGGTAACGAGATGCTCGCGGATGCGTGTGCCCATTGCAAAGAGGCACTGCAAAGCTTCAGGACAAAAATTTCCGATATCGAGCAGCGGGCTTTCATCGCGCAAAAGCGCTTTGCCCGCGACACGATAAATATCGGTTTCGGTGGGCCCAAAGGGATGGGAAAGAGCTTTTTGCTGCAAAAGCTTTCTGGCCTGACGGATAACGAAGTCCCGTCTGCTGACGGCCTCCCCGTTACCGCTGTGCGGTCTATCATCAAGAATTCTCCCAAAAATAAGGCAGATGTCACGTTCCATGATGTGCAAAGCTTCCTGGAGCAGCGCATCTGGCCGTTATGCAGAGCGATCCATATTCCAGAACCCCGCAGCATCCTGGAATTCCAGACGATGAGTTTGCCGGAAAACAGGGAATCGGATCTGGAAATACAGTATTGCCAGAAGCTGGAGAAATACCAGAAGGCATTGCCGGAGTACGAGCACCTGTTGTCCGGGGAGTCCCGTGCGATCTCCCTGGCGGAGCTGCGTCCGTATGTCGCGTACAGCCTGCCTTCCCCTGATGGAGACCGCCCTGTACCCAGCAATGTTTATCTGGCAGTGGCCTCGGTCAAGATATACTGCCTCTTCCCGCGCACGACGGTGCGTGAGCTGCTGCTGATCGACCTGCCTGGCCTGGGTGAGCTTGATCCCTCACTGGAGTCTATCCACACGGAGGGCTTTAAAGATAATGTGGACTTATGTCTCTTCGTTCGTCGCCCGGCATGTGCCCGCCCAGACTGGGACAGGGAAGCCCAGGCCGCTCTGGATACCCTGACGCAAAGTTGTCCTGCAGGCCGTCCATCCGATTTCGTCCTCATGGTGATCAATGGGGGTGGCTGCCGAAAGGATTACGCAGACATCATGGAAGAGGAAACACGGACGAAACTGGAATCGCGGTACACAATACTGTCGACTTCCAGTTCTGACTCCGAAGGCCTCTCGCGCGACATCCTGGCCAAAGCTCTGGATCATCTGGCCGTTTGTCTTCCCAACGCGGACAATCAGCTCCTGACGGATATCTCTGCCAGTTTGTCCGAACTGAGCCAGAAGATCATGAAGTTTTGCGATGAAGCCAAGCGCACGTTGCGTCAGCATGGGCAGGGGCAGGATGCCGAGGAGATCGTCCGGCGTGCGGCTGAGCAGGCTCGACAGAGTTTTTCCAACCTCAATTGGAGCATTTTGGAGAAGATCGAAAACATGGCTGTCCGTGAGGATGATCTGGAGGAGGTCATCAGCACGCTGGATCATATCCAGGGAGAGATGGACGAGTATTTCGCCCACGGGATGGATGAAGGCAGCATGGAGCAGTGGCATAAAAAAGCCATGGAAAGCTATGCGGAAACTGGCGGCATCAGCACATGGCAGGCGGATACGATCAATAAACTGAGGGTCCAGATCGCCCAGCGCTTTTCGCAGGAACTGGACAGTGTCTACAGGGACTACATTTGTGTCATCCAGCAAGAGGCCGTTGCCGCTTTCAACAATGCCGAGGTGATGAACGGATTGCTCAGTGAGGGCTCTCCAGAGAAGGATCTCCAGAAGCTTGTTGAATATTTTGATAACGCGGAGCTGACTGTCCCCCAGATGCGTGAGGCCGTGGAAGGTTTGTTGCATCTTAAAATAGAGCATAATGCCCAGTTTTACCCCAGAGCCTACGATCCTGTTCGCAGCCTGAAAAAGATTGCGGATAATATGCTGATCGATGGCAAGACAAGGGATGAAAAATGCCGCAACCTGTATATGAACCTGGTCGACATGGGAAGTCGCACGATCCTGGATATCAAGAACAGGATCATTGAAGAGACCCGCAATAATCTCTTCAATATCCTTCTGGTGGCCTATGAAAAGTTCGATGACCTCATCATCCGCAATGTCAATGTGCGGGAAGAATGGATACGCTTCTTCAAGTCCTATTTCAGCGACATTCGTCCTCTCGAACAAAAAACGAACAAGAGCTATCTGCTGAACAAAACTATCAGACAGCTTGAAGCATTGCGCGCCAGAGCTATTTAAGGAGATAGAAATGTCTTTTATGTCGTGGTGGTCACTGATCGAAAAACTGTGGAAAGCTGTGTCCGATAGCCAGCTTTCCGACAGCATGAAGGATCTTGTTGCCAATTTTATTGGAAAGTTTTCTTCCGCAAGTGGAAAGTCCCCCTGCTACAATATCGGCTTTTTCGGGCCAAGCCGTATCGGCAAAACGACGCTCACTGCCTCCATGGTCGAGGAGTTCAAGCTCTTCTCCCGTAAGATCAGCCAGAGCGGCGGCAGCTATCTGAAACTGTCATCCCAGGACCAGCCAACGATGGTGCGTCTTTCCGACCGTATCAACGATCTTAAGAGCGGCATCCAGAAGGGCGAGTTCGCGACGGGTACCCTGACAGGGACATCAACGCATGAAATCTTCAACCTGCGTTTTGAAGAGGGCAAGGAAAAGTCTTTCCAGCAGGACTTTGCCCTGCATGACTTTCCTGGGGGATGGATCAACGACCCCAAAAGGATAACGGAACTCAATCTGAAAAGCTGGGATGTCATTATCCTGCCCATCGATGCGGCTGTCGTCATGGAGAGCATCGAGATCAGGCGCAAGAAGGCTGCCCGCAACAGCCTGTGTATCGACCAGGTAGAGAGCTTTATCACCGACTGGGTGCAGACGCGTGACCATTTACCGAGTCTGTGCATCCTTGCACCGGTGAAGTGCGAGGCCTATTTTGCTGAACCAAAGATTTCACCAATCCTGTCAGATAGGCATCTTGAACTTTATAACGAGGTTGTCAACAGCTATTACAAAGGCGTTATTAAGATTATTCAAGAAGCCTCTCATATAGACTGCCTATATATGCCAGTAAATACCATCGGCTGCTGCTACTTTAAGCGATGGGCGGACGAGGAAGATTGGGAAGGAACCTATGTGATTTCTCGCGAACCTGGAATGAATCAATGGAAGCCTTACGGCCCTTCCTACATCATGCTCGAAGTGTGTCGGTTCATTGCCGGCCAGTTGCGTCGTCTTCCCAATGCCGATGCCAATGCCAAGATCGCCAGTTTCCTGCAGGCAACGGCTGATCTGGAAAAGGTTATGCATAATCCTGAGTGTACCGCTCCGGTGAAGCCTTATGACAGAAAGGTCATCCTGCAGAAAGGGATGTATTAGTGATGGACGGCGCAGTACTGACACGCTTTCACAGCGAAGATTACAAGGTTTTTTTTGCGCCGGGTTTGTATGCTGATTTCCTGAAAAAAGTGGAGGCCGTCGGATTCAGCCGGGCCATGGATGATACGAAACCCGGTATGCTTTACTGGCGGGAAAAGACCAGAAGCTGGCTATGGGTCACCGGGGTCCCCTCTGCGCGCAAGGATCGTATCGGTACCCCCATACGATTCAACCTGCTTTTGGCGGATAGTGATGCCGTCATCCGTAACTGGGGCGCGCACTGTTTGGCGCTGCTTGCTTCCCCCGCTGATGGTGGCCTGCGCCGGCTGGGAGAAGCCTGGGATGCCTTGATCGTCGATAATCAGGCATTCAGGGCGGGAGTTGGCTTTTCCCACTTGCTCGCCTATCTGGAACAAGCCTCCAAAACGGGTTTTGAAGCTAGACTGTCACAACAGCTTGTCAAGGATTACTGCATCTTGTCTCCTCTTGTACCGGAGGCGGCATTTGTCAACGATGTCCTGATAGATACATCTTTGCAAGGTGCTGTATGGAGCCGGGGCCGTTTGGAAGAAGTTCCGGCGGCAAAAAAAAAAATCCTCCCCAGCAGTGGGGATACTCCGCCTCAGTGCAATCCTTGGCTTACTGGCGTGCGGCTGCTGGTTCGTCATGGAACACAGTTGGGATACGATTTTGTCGAAAATCTCCGGGATTTGGCAGGGAGCGAATGTCCTAGAGACGGAGCAGCCAGCAGCGCCGCACACGACGGTAAGCCCAGAGATGCCGAACAAGGAAAAATCGCAGGAAAGCTGTACCGCAAAGGCGGCAGACCAGGATCAGCCGGAACAGAAAGCCGTACCGGCAGCTTCTTCAGTCTCCCGCAGCCCTCAGCTCAAGGAGGACTTGCCGGGAGCATCGGTCAAAGAGAAGCCGGAACAGTAAAAGATGGTCCAGAAGAGTTCTTCAAAGCAAAAGGAAAACAAACGCCCTCTGCCGGGGAAAGAAAAGAAGAACGTCAGGAACGACTCCGCGCCAGGATCTCACAAGAATGGGACGACATCACTGACACAGCCAAAGCAGAAGCCGCATTGATAAGAACTCCCGGAAAGACGCCTGAACAGGAGCCTCCCGTACCTGCGGATAAGGTAAAAGAGCATTCCGTCATAGCATCAGTTGATAAAAAGGATGGAGTGCGCTCCCAGCAGGAAAAGAGAGTGCTGGCGGAACGATTCAGTGCCTATAAATAATGAGCTTTTTACCAGATAGAAGGCGTTGAAAGACGGGCAAAGTTCCATAGCTTTGCCCGTTAAAAAAAACATTGAGTTGACATAGAATCTGTCAAATATAACATCATTGTTTAGTTAGCACACTCGAAAAAAAATTCAGGAGGTTTTATGTTTCATATACTCGATTTTATTGATTCTAAGGATATTCGAGAACATAATGCAAATACGCAGTTTACACCAATGGAACAAGCAGTGCTCATTTATCATAGCTGCCGCACAACCGTTGATGATAAAATGACAGCTTGGCGTGAATTACTGGAGCGTTACGGTGAGGATGATTTTAAGATACTCAATTATGGAGAGAGACAGTTCGTAAGACGAAGCAACCGTCAGTTGGTGGAAGATACCGTTCGGCGCTATGAAGCTGCCCTTTCCAGTAGATATACTGCTTCCAATGTAATCTTTGCAGCCAGTTTTGAGGAAATAGGACATCCACGACCGGACGAACTTTCCTATTTTACTGATTATGACTCCGCTTTTGCTTTCATCGAAGCTGAAAAACAGAGCTATTTTGATGATGAGGATCTAAAGGATGTCCAGACAAAGGCGCGCATTTCCATTGTTCAACTGAATGACAAAAATCGTCGAGACAGTACTTGGTTTGACTTCGATACGGATTTGCGAATGACCGGATTATTTCCATGCTATTCCGGCGACGAAGACGGAATGGATAACGAAGGTCTGGATATGGCATATATCTATGTACCTGTTCCGTTTAAGAAGGGCGATATTTTAAAAACTATTAACCCAAACTACAAAACCGCCTATGGTGTTTTGCCGAGGGATAACATTTGCCCTTCGTGGTGTGAAACAATGGGTGATTCTTCTGATATGATAGTTACGCTAGATTGTTATGACTACGAAGAAAATTTATTCGACTATTATGATGATTGCGAAATTTTGGAGTTGGAGAAATGCTCTTGGTCTGAATTGCCAAAGGAAGAAAAAATGCTAATTTTATTAAGTTGCGTTTATCAGGATGAAATGGAAGCTAGGGAGATTCTTTATTACTATTCCAAGTTTGGAAGAAAAGCATATGATGAAATCGCCGCATACCTGAAAGAAGAATGAGTGTGTTAACTAAACAATAATGTTATATCTTTTCAGCTTTTATTGACATGGAATCTGGCAAAAAGTGCCATTGTAAGGTCTATCATTAACAAAGTCCCGGCAATTAGCTGGGACTTTGTTTTTACTGTAATTGTAACCTCATGCAAACAATGATTTTTATGTTCACTTATAAGCCTTTCTTCAAAGGAGCGCAAGTCGGTCAGCGACCTCGTAGCGTGCTGAGATTCGATGTTTGAAACGCGCGTCGGAAATTTTTGAGTGCTTGAAAAGGTGGAGGCTGAAGGGGCGCGGGGAAAAATCCAGGGCGCTGTTGTTGTAAAGCAGCTGTAAAAAATACGAAACAAAGAAAGCGGCTACAGAGTTTGAATCTGTAGCCGCTTGATATTATTTGGTACCCGGAGCCGGGCTTGAACCGGCACGGCCGGTGGCCGAGGGATTTTAAGTCCCTTGTGTCTACCAATTCCACCATCCGGGCGTAGGCTCCTTTTTAGCTGGCAGCTCCTGCGGCGTCAAGGGGCGGGCGTTGCCAGACGGGGGCCGAGCCGCTACACTGCCCGAGGCTCCGCCGTCACAGGGGAGGCCCGGCAGGGGGGCACGTTTTCGTACGACAGTGCTTTGTCCGGGTCGTGCCGCACGCCCGCTCCTGTTGGGGCGGAAGGCAGGGAAAGCTCATCGGGACACGTGCCGGGGCCGTCACGGACTGTCAGGCAGCTGTGAAGGAACAGCCGCGCAAGGATGCTTTGGGGCGCGTCGCCCGCGCGGTATCCCGTTCGCGACAGACCGCCGTGCCGGTGCCGAGGCAAGGCATCCGCTCGGGAGTTCGTTTGGGCTCAGTCCGCTATCGTCCATGGCCGTGGCCGCCCGTGTTCGGGGGCGTGGCCGTGGACGTCGGCATCTGTGAGGCATTCGCCGTGCCGTGGACGGCTTTGAGGATGGATGCCTTTGTGCCCCCCCCCTGTATCGCGGAGCCGTGGAGGAACGATATGTCATTCTGGAATACCTGCATCCTGGCCTATTGCCGTCTGGGCATCGCCGGGCTTTCGCCCAAGGCTCCGGGCACGGCCGGTTCGGCTCTGGCCGCCCTGCTGGCGCCGTTGCTTTTTCTGCCCCTGCCGCTCTGGGGCCGTCTGCTTTTTCTGGCCGTGATCGTCGTGACCGGCGGTCTGGCCGCCACCCGGGCCGAGATCCTGCTGGGGCGCACCGACCCCGGGGAAGTGGTCATAGACGAGCTCGTGGGCGTCTGGATCGCCCTGCTGCCCCTGGGCGCGGGCCAGTGGTCGTGGCCCGGTCTGGTCTGGGCCTTTGCCCTGTTCCGTCTGTTCGATATCTGGAAGCCCTGGCCCGTGCACGCCTCGGAAAACTGGCTGCCCGCAGGCTGGGGCATCATGCTGGACGATATCCTGGCCGGTCTTATGGCCATGTGCTGCATGCTGGTGCTGCGGGCCCTGGGCTGGGTCTAGCAAGAGGGGAGAGAACCTCCTCGCACGCTGCCGCCGATGCCCGCGGCTGTCTTCGGCGCGACGGGTATCGGTCCGGAGAAACTGCTTTCAGCGGCCGGGCAGCGCGAAAAAAAGCCCCTTCCCTTTGTGCCTTCCTGTCACTCCGCGCGGTTGATGCGGGAGGGTGAGAGGAAAAAGGCAGGCCCGTCTCAGGCCGGATAGGGGGAGGCTGTACTCTTGGAGGAAACAAAAAAAGGACGCTGCGGCGTCCTTTTTTCGTATCTGTTGCAGGGAAAGGAGAAGAAGATTTCTTCTGAGTTCCCATGTCCGCCTGGGCGGAGCTGTGCGGCTGCGGGAGGGACGGTGATACTTCTCCGCCATCCACAGGACGCAACAAAAGCGCACCTCTGTCAGTACAGTCAGGGGTGCGCTGAAAAGGCGGGGCGGGTGCGGGCTACTTCATGCGGTAGGTGATGCGGCCGCGGGTCAGGTCGTAGGGAGAGAGCTCCACCTTCACGCGGTCGCCGGGCAGGATGCGGATGTAGAACTTGCGCATCTTGCCGGAAATGTGCGCCAGCACTTCGTGGCCGTTTTCCAGCTCCACACGGAACATGGCATTGGGCAGGGCTTCCTGCACCACGCCGTCAACTTCAATGGAACCTTCTTTAGCCATATTTCCTCCAAAAAAAATTCAGATAAGCGGCGAATATCTACACAGAAGAGACAAGGTCTGTCAACGCTTTCGTGCGCTCTTGCCCTTGCGGGGAGCCGTCGCGGGCTCCACGGCGGCCTGCTCCCGCGGCGTGCGGCACAGCAGCCACAGGCCCGCGGCCATGAGCGGCAGGCAGAGCAGCTGGCCCATGGTCAGCCAGCCGAAAGCCAGGTAGCCCAGCTGGGCATCGGGCACGCGCACGAATTCCACGCCAAAGCGGAACACGGCGTAGAGCAGGGCGAAAAGACCGGAGACGGCGCCCGCCTTGCGCGGCCGGGCGGAGAAGATCCAGAGCACCACGAACAGCACCAGCCCTTCCAGCAGGCCTTCATAGAGCTGCGAGGGGTGGCGCGGCCAGGGCCCGCCGGTGGGGAAGACCATGGCCCAGGGCACGTCGCTGACCTTGCCCCAGAGCTCGCCGTTGATGAAGTTGCCCATGCGGCCCCAGAACAGGCCCTGCGGCACCAGCGGCGCGATGAAGTCCGAGACCTCGAGGAAGGACTTCTTGCGGGTGCGCGCGAAATACCAGAAGGCGCAGAGCACGCCCAGCAGGCCGCCGTGGAAGGACATGCCGCCGTTCCAGATGCGCAGGATCTCGCCGGGGTCGTCGATGTAGGCGGGCAGATCGTAGAAGAGCACATAGCCCAGGCGCGCGCCCAGGATGACGCCCAGCATGACGAAGGTCAGCAGGTCGTCCACATCCACGGTCTTCCAGCCGGAACCGGGACGGGAGGCCCGCCAGCGGGCCAGGCCCCAGCCCACGAAAAAGGCCAGCAAATACATGAGGCCGTACCAGCGCAGCTGCAGGGAGCCGATGCTGAAGGCCACGGGATCGATGGCAGGGAACTGCATCCGTCTTAGTCCAGGGGCTTGGCGTGGAAGGCGCCGCTGCGGCCGCCGTCCTTGAACAGCAGACGGACGCGGCTGATGACGATATCGCGCTGCACGGCCTTGCACATGTCATAGATGACGGCAGCGGCGGTCTGGGCGGCGATGATGGCTTCCATCTCCACGCCCGTGGGGCCGGTGGTGCGGGTCTCGGCCTCGATGCGCACGCTGGGCGGGGTGTCGCGCACCTCAAAGCGCACGTCCACGAGGTTCAGGTTCAGGGGATGGCAGAGCGGGATCAGTTCCGAGGTGCGCTTGGCGGCCATGATGCCGCCCACCTTGGCGCAGGTCAGCACGTCGCCCTTGGGCAGGGCGCATTCCTTGAGCAGTTTCAGGGTATTGGGCGAAAGCTCCACGATGGCTTCGGCAATGGCCACACGCTGGGTGTCGGGCTTGGCGCCCACGTCCACCATGGTGATGTTGCCGTCCTTGTCCAGATGGGAAAAATTGTCCTGCATGAGGCGTATCCTTGCATTAAGAGTGTGCCTTGCTGTGTAGCGCATGGACAGGCGCAAGGCAAGGCGGCCGGGGCCTGCCGGGCAGGCCGGGAGCGGAAAATGGCGGGCCGGAAATTTTTTTGCAAAAAATACTTGCCAGGCAGGGGTAAATCCGCTACATACATTTCCGCGCCGAAGTGGTGGAATTGGTAGACACGCTAGGTTCAGGGTCTAGTTCTGGCAACGGAGTGGGAGTTCGACTCTCCCCTTCGGCACCAATGGAAAGTAAGGCTGGTAGAAATACCAGCCTTTTCCTGTTTCTGGGGCCGGGCAGTTTTTTGCCGGTCAGGGATGACAGCCGGTGGCAGGCAGCAGCCTTGCCCCGGCTTTTTTTATGCCCCCTGTGTTCCTTGGAAACAGAAGACGGCGTGCTTGCCTGTTGCCGGCAGCATGGAAACAAAAAGACGCGCCCTTCCCGTGGAGGGAAGGGCGCGTCTTCTGTTTTGGCGTACGGAGCGGGAGCGGCACTGTGCACGACGGCTGCAGGCTCCCGGAAGGGCGGGGCTCAAAATTCCAGCTTTTCCAGCCGCAGGCAGCGTCCGGCCACCACAAGGAAAGCCTCCCGTGCCTGTGCGGCAAGCATCTGGTTGGCCAGACCCAGGCCATCATCGAAAACACGGGCCAGACGTTCCGCCCGTATGCCGCCGAGGCCGGTCTCGCCGGAGACCAGCACCCAGCGGCAGGGGAAGGCCCGCATGGTGTGCAGCAATTCGTCCACTTCTTCCGTGAGGCTGGTCTCGAAGGCCGCCGCATCCTGCGGATCGTCCAGCGCGAACAGGATGTTGCTCATCCAGAGGGTCACGCAGTCCAGCAAGATGGTGGGCACGGGGGCATCCGCGGCCTGTGCGGCCAGCAGGGGCGCCAGCTCCCGGCCCGGATGTCGGGGGCATTCCAGCGTGTGCCAGTGGGCGGGGCGGCGGCTGCGGTGGCGCCGGATGCGTTCGACCATGGCAGGGTCGTCTCCCAGGGGCCGGGCCGTGGCCAGATACCAGACAGGCCCCCGGGCCTTTGCCGTGACCAGGGCCTCGGCCAGCGCGCTCTTGCCGCTGCGGGTCCCGCCCAGGAACAGGGTCAGGTCAATATCTTCCATAGGGCTTCCTCCTTCAGGGGGCGGTCGTCATGTCCTTACGGCAGGCAGCAGACCGCCAGCACGGCGCATTCCGTGGTCTCGATAAGAGCTCCGAAGACGTCCCCCGTGACGCCGCCGATGCGCTTGCGGGCCGCGGACAACAGCCGGAAGGCCACCAGTCCGGCCGCCAGCAGGCCGTAGAGGCCATGCCGTCCCATCACGAGACAGGCCGCAAGGCAGAGCCCGAGGGCCGTATAGGCGTAGCGGGGCTTCATGCCGTCGTGCATCATGGAGCCCAGACCGCCGGGCCGGGCCGAGGGCAGACGCATGCCCACGAAGACCTGGCAGCGGCCCAGCAGACCGGCCAGGCAGCAGGCCCCCAGCGCATGCAGGGGCGCCGTCCCGGCCAGTGCCGCCAGCGCCGCGACCTTGGTGGAAAGGACGAAGAACAGGGCCAGGGCGCCGAAGCTGCCCAGGCGGGAATCCTTCATGATGGTCAGACGGCGTTCGGGCGAGGTCTCCACCAGCAGGCCGTCGCCGCAGTCGGCGACCCCGTCCAGATGCAGCCCGCCGGTGATGACGGTCCAGACAAGGGCGGCCCCGATGCCGCAGAGCGCGGCGGGCAGGCCCAGCCGGGCAGCCAGCAGCAGGGCCAGAGCGGCCAGAGCGCCCACCAGCAGGCCCACGGCGGGCAGCCAGGCCACCACACCGGAGAGCGTGGGGGGCAGAGGGGCGGAGCCCACGGGGATGCGGGTAAAAAAGGCCAGACCGGCGCGGAATGAGGTGATGATGGACATGCGGTATCGCCTTGCTGGAGGTTGAAGGAAAAAAGTCGTCGTCCTCAGATGCAGGCCACTGCCGCCGGCAGCAGGGAAGCCAGCGTCGCGAAGACCAGCAGGGAGCCCCACATAAGGCGCACGGCCTGCCGGATATGCCGGGCCGTGGCCAGCGGGGTGCCGTCGCCCAGCCAGGGATGATCGCGGTACAGGGGGCCGTACCAGGCCGGGCCGCCAAGCCGCAGGCCCAGGGCCCCGGCAAAGGCGGCTTCGCTCCAGGCGGAATTGGGACTCTCGTGGGCATGGCGGTCGCGCCAGCCCACCCGGCGGCAGGCACGGGCATCGAGTCCGGGCAGCAGGGCCGCGGCCAGCACGATGCAGGGCAGGGCCAGCCGCGCCGGGCACCAGTTGAGCACGTCGTCCAGGCGGGCGGAGGCTGTGCCGAAACAGCGATAGGTCTCGTTGAGCTTGCCCCACATGGCATCCAGCACGTTGGCGGCACGATGGCAGGCGGCCAGGGCAGCGGCCCCGGGCAGTCCGGCCAGCAGCAGGCCCGCCGCCGCCCAGAACAGGGTGGAAAGGATGCCGTCGGTCAGGTTCTCGCCCACGCTCTCCACGCAGGCCCGGGCCACGCCGTGGGCATCCAGCTGTTGCGGGTCGCGCCCCACCAGCATGGACACGGCCCGGCGGGCCGTCTCCAGATCGTCCTGCTCCAGCGGCAGGGCCACACGGCGGGCGTGTTCGTCCAGGCAGCGGGGCGCCAGACAGAGGGAGACCACGACCACACAGACGATCCAGGCGGCCGCGCCGCCGAGCATCTCTCCGGCAAGCCGGACAGGCAGTGCCGCCAGCAGGCCCACCGGCAGGACCACGGCCAGACAGGCCGCCAGACCGGCCAGTGTCATGCGTGGCCCGTTGGGACCGCGGCGGAAGACTCGTTCCATGATGGCGGCCAGGGCCCCCATGCCGCAGACGGGATGGACACGGGCCGGGGGTTCCCCCAGCAGTCGGTCCAGCAGCAGGGCGGCGGGCAGGAGAAGGAAGGCGGCCAGTGCGCTCATCGCCATGCTCCTGATGTCCCCGTGGCCGCTGCCGGCGAGATAAGGGAGAGCGTCGCCAGCGCAGCAGCGGCGCGGGAAGGGCTACAGCCGGACAGCGGCTGCTTCCGGGGCTGGGGGCGGAAAGAGATGCCGTTTTCCCCGTGCCGGAGGGCAGGGACAAGATAAAACGTGGGCCGGGAAGGCTGGGGGGCAGTGCTGCGCATGTGGGTTCCTTGCGTTTTTCCGGCCTTGGCCGGGCCGCCAGTCTGCGAAAAATCGGCTGCCTGCGCAAGGGGAGGGCAGGTGCCATCCGTTCTTGTCCGCCTCCATCCCGCGCTTCCAGCGTATCTCCCGAAAAGGCGGCACCCGCCGGATGGCCAGATCCCGTCATGGCACATGGCCGGACGCCCCCTGTGCCTGCTTGCGGGGCTGTTCCGCGGACGGCAGCCATCTCGTCCGCTGTCCGCAGGGCGGCGAGTTTTGCGTATCCTTTGCCTGCAGGAGGGGCAACAGTCTCCGGGAGCCTGTGAGTGCTGCCTTTTATCATCCCGATTTTGTTTGTTAAAATAAAGAAATGGGAAAAATCGAAAAAAAAGCTTGCCAGCGGGGGGCGAATCCTGTAGAGAGATTTTCGCGCCGAAGTGGTGGAATTGGTAGACACGCTAGGTTCAGGGTCTAGTTCTGGCAACGGAGTGGGAGTTCGACTCTCCCCTTCGGCACCAATGGAAAGCAAGGCTGGTAGAAATACCAGCCTTTTCCTGTTTCTGGGGCCGGGCAGTTTTTGTGCCGGTCAGGGATGACGGCCGGTGGCAGGCAGCAGCCTTGCCCCGGCTGTTTTCGTATGCCGGGCCGTCCGACGGCGCTGCTATCCCGTATCCGAATCGTTGCAGGACAAAAAAGGAACGCGCCTCATCCCAAAAGGAAGAGGCGCATTTTTGTTCATCAAAAATTCCTTTGTGGTTTGAAACCTCCCCCTTCAGGGGGAAAAGAGTGGTTGACAAGACGGCGGAGCCGATAAAATCCTTTTTCGTAACCCCTCCCTTCAGGGAGGGGCAATCCGCACGACCCCTATCCGTCGGCTGCGGAGTCAGTCGGCGGACGGGGCGACTGTGGATTGAAACATTGTGCAAAGCAAGGACGGAGCTGCCGGGATGGCCCCCGCAGGGCCGTGCCCGTTCGTCGCAGCGCGATGGGAACAGGCCCCGGGGCCGCAGGCTCCTTTGTCATAAGGGCGTATCCGCCCTCCTAACGCAAGCCGGCCAGCCAGGGCAGGAAGGCGGGCTGGGACGGACGGCGGGGGGCCTGCCAGCCGGAATCGCGGCGGCTGTCGGAGAAATAGAGGCGCTCCTGCAGCAGGCGCGGGCCCATGTTGCCGGGCTCCATCTGCACCATGAGCTGGAAGGGGATGCCGGCATTGGGGCGCATGGCCGTGATCTTCTGCACCAGTTCCAGCTGCGAGCCGAAGCGCTCGTCATGCAGCAGCCACTGGCTGGCGCCGGGCATGTCCGTGGTGCGCTGGTCTTCGGGCAGCGGCGTGATGACGGGCAACAGCAGGAACTGGTCGAAAGTCCGGCAGGCCACGGACTGACGGGCCAGGGCGGTCATCAGGCCGGAGGGCGCGGCCACGCGGGTCTCTTCCTGACCATGGGGACGGCCCAGGGCATCCAGCCCCCGGATGCGGACCACCAGCTCTTCCTGCCTGTCCGCCGGGGGCAGCAGAGGGTCGAGCTGCGTCTGCCAGGCCGGGGCGTCAGCGGGGCGGGCGGGCAGCTTTTCCAGATAGAGAGCCCGCCAGAACAGGGGGGCGAAGGCATCGGGCAGCACCACCAGCTGGCGGATGTCACGTCCCTGGGCGGCCAGGGAGGCCTGCATCTGCTGCGTGTGCCAGATCTGGCATCCCAGGGCCAGGGCCGGGTAGAGGAGGATGCTCCAGAACAGGGCCAGCCGGACGCCGGGCTTGCCGTCCGAGACGGTGAGCGAGGCCGTATCCTGGAAGGGGAAGGGGATGGCCCCCTGGGCCTGGGCACGCTTCTTCTCCTGCCGCAGGCCGTGCCAGATGCCCCAGAGCAGGGGCAGGGTCATGAGCAGGTCGATGATATAGACGGCATTGAGGCGCAGGCGCTCCCCGGAGAAGGGCAGCCAGACCAGCGTGCCGTAGGTGGTCAGGGCATCGAGCCAGATATGCAGCAGGACCATGAGCATCATGAAGGCCCAGACCCCGCCGAACGACCAGGCGTTGCGGGTATCGTAGCGCCAGAGGGGCCGGGCCAGGATGGCCAGCAGCAGGCCCATGAGCGGTGCCGCCGCCAGGGCGTGGGTGATGCCGCGGTGCAGCAGCAGGGTCTGCAGGGGGCCGCTGGCGGCCAGGATGTCCAGATCGGGCGAGGCAGCCGCGAAGGCTGCCAGGGGCAGGGCCCAGCGGGTGGCGGGGCGCTGCGGCATGGCCAACATGGCAAGGGCGCCGCTGGCGGCATGGGTGACAGGATCCATGATGTTCCTCTACTGACGGAAGGGGCTGCGCTGCCGGGGGACGGCCCGGTAGGCGGGATCTTCGGGCGAGATGTCTCGGCCCATGTGGCGCATGTACATGTTGAACTGGCTGCGCTGCATGGACTGCATGACGTCCGGCCGGTTGAAATAATACAGCATGGTCTGGGTGCTGTTGTTGCCGGTCATGGGCTGGCGCATGCTGTCCGCACCGCTGACGCCGGCCGGCACGGTGTCGGGCTCCGAGGTCCCGGTGCCGATATCCTTGGGGCCGCAGGCGGCCAGCAGGGCCGCCAGGACGCAGATGACCAACAGGAAAAGGGGCGAATGTCTCATATTCCACCTCGGCCCGACTATACGGACTGGCGGCGTGGCTGGCAACCGCACAGGGGGCTGGCCTTTACCGTAAAATAGTGTAGAGTGCAAAAAATTATTATTGGTAATTGCGTATGCAACAATTTCTTATCTCGGCCCTGTGTTTATGCCTGTGCCTTGCCGCCACATCTGCCGCTGCGTCAGGCAGGGACCTGCGCGTCGACCTCAGCGATGAGTATCCGCCGCTGTCGTATATCGACGAGGACGGGCAGCGGCGGGGATTCGAATACGAGCTGGCGGATTCCCTGTGCCGACGTCTGGGGCGCACCTGCGTCTGGACGTTCACCACGCAGGCGGACCTGGTGCAGGGCCTCAGGAACGGCAGTTTTGACCTGATCTTCGCCCAGCGCCTGGAGCCGAAGCAGGAAGGGCTGCTCTACAGTACCCCGTACTACCACTCCCGGGCCATGTGCATCGGGCGTCCCGGCGGGCGCGGTCCGGAAGAGGCGGGGGCCCGCATCGGTGTCTATCAGGGCTCCGTGCTGGTGCAGCGGGCCCGGGGCTTCTGGCCGGAGGCCGACATCGTCACCGGCAGTGTGCAGGAGCTCATCAGGCGCCTGCGGCAGGGCAGCATCGATGTGCTGTTCATCAATGATCTGGCCGGCTATGTCTTTTTGCTGACGGACGAAGGGCTGGAATTCGACCGCCTGGATGTCCCTTTCGATGCCGAAACCAGAGCCACGGGGAGCTGTGTGGCGGTCAGGGCCGGGCGCCCCGAACTGCTGGATGCCGTGAACAGGGCGCTGAAGGCCCTGCTCTACAGCGGGGAGCGCCACAACCTCAGCCGCAGTTATTTCCAGTATATCATCTACTGACACCGGGCGGCGGTACGCTGCCGGATCTCCATGATATCTTTCCCGGAGGGGAGTTTTCCAAAGTTTTGCCATGATCGGCTTTATCCGCAACAAACCTTTGCCGGCCCGCCGCTACCTGGTCCTGCTGGTGCTGCCCTTGTGCCTGATGCTCCTGCTGACGGTGGCTGTGCTCTGGCCCTGTCTTGCCAACTTCCGCACCACTGTGAAGACCTTGCAGGACGTCCGGCTGCCCGCGATCCTGGAAGCCCAGCGCACCCGGACCAACCTGAGCATGCTGCGCAAGCATCTGGTCATCATCTATCTGGCCGAGGCCCCTCTGGAACGGCGGCGGGCCCGTCTGCATGCCCAGGCCCTGCTGGCCGGCATGGCCCATGATCCCTCGCCCGTGGCTACTGAAGTCCTGGCGCTGGGGCCGCGCATCCGGCAGCTCTATGTGAGCCGCATGGAGGCGGACAAGAGCCTTTCCCGGCTCCATCGCCACGAGATGGAGATGATGCTCGCCCTCAACAGTCTGGAACAGGCCACGGGGCGCAAGATGGCCGGGGAGGTGATCTTTTCCCATACCGGCCGGGACGGCACGCGTCATGGCCGGATGGCCTTTGAAAAGATGCAGCGCCTGCTGGCTCCGGTAGAGCAGATGTGCGCAGGATCGGAAGAGTTTCGGGACATCTGCGACCAGTTCGGGAAGCACAAGCGCGCTCTGGGCGAGACCTAGCGGGAAAAACTCGCTATCGACGCCCAGGCCCGCGCCCTCTGGCGGCCTTTGGAAGACGAGCTGCTGCGTCTGGTCAATGCGGTCTCCTCGCGCGAAGTGCAGCGCTCCCTGGAAAATACGGAGTCCCTTTCCGAAGCCGTGGACTACATCGTCTGGAGCATCTTCCTCTTCACGCTGGGGTTGCTGGCCTTTTTGCTTGTCCTGCTCCTGCTGCTGCGGCGCGACCTGCTGCGGCCGCTGGTGCGCATCGCGGGGAACCTCTCCCGCCTGCGTGACGGCATGCAGCCGGAGCCCATCCCCGCTGTCCGCATCACCGAATTGCAGGAGGTCGTGGACATCGTGCCCGACATCGGCGGCTACCTGGGCTCCCTCAGGGAACGCAGCTGCCGTCTGGAAGAGGAGAAGGACGCCTACGCCCGCATGAGCCTCATGGACAGCCTGACGGGCATCCCCAACCGGCGCGCCCTGGACATGCGGCTGGCGGATCTGGCGGAGCTGCGGCAGGCGGCCAGCCTCATCATGCTGGATGTGGACCTGTTCAAGATCTACAACGATACGCTGGGACATCAGGAAGGAGACGCCTGCCTGCACCGGGTGGCCCAGGCCATGCGCGACGGCCTGCGCGGCGGCGACTGCGAGATCTTCCGCTACGGCGGGGAGGAGTTCGCCGTGGTCCTGGACGAGGTGTCGCCGGAGCATGCCCTGCATGTGGCCGAGCGCCTGCGCCAGACCGTGGAGCAGCTGGGCATCCCCCATCCCGGCAGTCCCGCCGGGCATGTGACCCTCAGTCTGGGCGTGGCCGCCGTCGAGGTGCTGACGCCCGAGACCCTGCCCCGGCTCCTGGAGACCGCCGACAGCGCCCTGTTCAGCGCCAAGGAACACGGCCGCAACGGGGTCCACCTTGCCGGGGAGCTCGTGAAAAAGTCCGCTTGCCTTGCGGCGGGCGACAGGCTATAGCTCAGTTTTCCATCCCATCAGGAGATAATGCATGCGCCCTGCTTCTTGCGGCATCACCCCCGAAGGCTGGCCCACCATCGGCATCACGGCCCTGACGGCCCTTGTTTTCGCCTGCCTCGGCTGGCCGGTCCCCGCTGTCCTGGCTCTGGCCCTGTGCTGGTTCGCCTTCCACTTTTTCCGTGACCCCGAACGTGTGGTGCCCACCGCGCCCGGCCTGGCCGTCAGCCCCGCCGATGGCCGCGTCATCCGCATCGAGCGCAAGCCCGATCCCCTGACCGGTGACGAACGCACCTGCATCAGCATCTTCATGAACGTGTTCAGCGTGCATGTGAACCGCTCGCCCGTGACCGGCGTGGTGGAGCAGATCCGCTACTGGCCGGGCAAGTTCGTCAACGCCGCCTACGACAAGGCCGCCACCGACAACGAACGCTGCGGCTACCTGCTGCGCGGCGAAGACGGCGCCGCCTGGACCATGGTGCAGATCGCCGGGCTCATCGCCCGCCGCATCGTCTGCCGCATGTCCGAAGGCGATGCCCTGGAGCGCGGCCAGCGCTACGGCATGATCCGCTTCGGTTCGCGTGTTGACCTTTACCTGCCCGAAGGCTATGTTCCCTCTGTGAACATCGGCGAGCAGGTCTTTGCAGGCCAGAGCACGCTTGCCACCAGAAACTGATTTCGAGTCGAGTGGAGTATGGTTGTGGACACCCAGCCGCAAGAAAAAAAACTGCCCGTACACAAGAGCATCTACCTCCTGCCCAACCTCATCACGTCGTTGAGCATGTTCATGGGCTTTTTGTCCATGGTCTGGGCTGTGCAGTCCCGTTTTGAAGAAGCGGGTCTGGCCATCGTGTTGTCCGCTCTGCTGGACGGCATGGACGGCAAGGTGGCTCGCCTGACCCATACGGCCAGCGAATTCGGTGTCCAGTATGACTCCCTGGCCGACCTCATCGCCTTCGGTCTTGCTCCGGCCTTCCTGCTCTGGCAGTGGCAGCTGGAGAGCCTGGGCCGCTTCGGCGTGGTGGTGGCCTTCCTCTTTGCCGCCTGCGGCGCCCTGCGTCTGGCCCGCTTCAACATCAGCACGGCCGTGACCGGCAAACGCTTCTTCATCGGCCTGCCCATCCCCGCCGCGGGCTGTACGGTGGTGGCGTTCCTGTATTTCGCCGGTATCCTGCCGGAGTTCTTCCTGCCCGCCCTGCCCTATGTCAGCATCGTCATCGCGCTGGGCCTGGGCGTGCTCATGGTGAGCCGCGTGCGCTATTTCTCCTTCAAGGAGTATGATTTTCTGCGTGCCCATCCGGTGCGCTATCTGCTGGCCGTCATGGTCATCTTTGGCCTTGTCTACGCCCAGCCGCGCCTGTTCGGCTTCCTGCTCTGCGCCGTCTACATCTGTGGCGGCCTCTACTACTCTTTTGTCATTCTGCCCCGTCGTAACCGTCAGCTACTACGCGCCCTGAATCTGCAGGACGAGGAGAAAGCTGCGTAACGGTTTGTCGCCCCGCGGGGGCGGATCGAGAACCTTCTGATCGCCGCCGGCAGGGCGGCCGTTATGCAGTAGCATAACAAACAAGCACCCTTCGCGGGTGTCCGATCAGAGGAGTCAGATCCATGTCCAACCGCGTGTTCTTTTTCGACACCACCCTGCGTGACGGCGAACAGTCGCCGGGCGCGACCATGAACCTTCAGGAAAAGCTCCGTATTGCCCACCAGCTCGAAGTGCTGGGCGTGGACATTATGGAAGCCGGTTTCCCCGCCTCCAGCCAGGGGGATTTCGAGTCCGTGCAGCGTATCGCCCGGCAGGCGAAATCCATCCAGGTGGCCGGTCTGTGCCGCTGCATGGACAGCGACATCGACCGCTGCTGGGAGGCTGTGAAGGACGCCAAGAATCCCCGCATCCATACCTTCCTTTCCACTTCGCCCCTGCACATGAAGTACAAGCTGCGCAAGGACCCCGAAGTGGTGCTGCAGATGATCGAAGCCGGGGTGCGCCGCTGCGCCGGGTACACCGACAACGTGGAGTTCTCCGCCGAGGACGCCTCCCGTTCCGAACGTGACTTCCTCTGCCGCGTGGTGGAGACTGCCATCAAGGCCGGTGCCACCACCATCAACCTGCCCGACACCGTGGGCTATGCCCAGCCGCAGGAATTCGCCGACCTCATCCGCTACGTCATCGAAAACACGCCCAACAGCGACAAGGCCATCTTCAGCGTGCACTGCCACAACGACCTGGGCCTGGCCGTGGCCAACACCCTGGCCGCCCTCAGCGTGGGTGCCCGTCAGGCCGAGGTGACCATCAGCGGCATCGGCGAGCGCGCGGGCAACGCCGCCCTCGAAGAGCTGGCCATGGCCCTGCGCGTGCGCAAGGACTGCTACGGTCTGGAGCACGGCATCGTCACCGAGCAGCTCTATCCTTCCTGCCGTCTGCTCTCCATGACCATCGGTCAGCCCATCCCCAACAACAAGGCCATCGTGGGCGCCAACGCCTTTGCCCATGAGTCCGGCATCCATCAGGACGGCATGCTCAAGAACCGCGAGACCTACGAGATCATGACCCCGCAGTCCGTGGGCCGCAACGAGAGCAACCTCGTCATCGGCAAGCATTCCGGCCGTAATGCCGTGCGCAACAAGTTCGAGAGCCTGGGCTACAGCCTGGATGACGACCAGCTGCAGATCGTCTTCGAAGCCGTCAAGGCCCTGGCCGACCGCAAGAAGACCCTGCACGACGATGACCTCATGGCCCTGGTGCAGGAAGAAGTCTACCGCATGCCCGACCTGTACCGCCTGCGCCATGTGAGCGTGCAGAGCTCCGACGCCGGCGGCGTGCCGCCCACGGCGGCCGTGCTCATGGACGTGGACGGCATGGAAAAGAGCGGCGCCGGTTTCGGCGTGGGCCCCGTGGACGCCATCTTTAATGTCATCAACGACATGCTGGGCCGTGAACCTCAGCTTGAGCAGTATGCGGTCAACGCCGTCACCGGCGGCACCGACGCCCTGGGCGAAGTGACCGTGCGCCTGCGCGAAGGCGAGTTCTCGGCTGTGGGCCGCGGCGCCCATCCCGACATCCTGGTGGCCACGGCGCGTGCCTATGTGAACGCCCTCAACCATCTGGCCAAGAAGGAAAAGGAAGGCGAGCGTCTGCACTGCCAGCACAGCTAGCGAGTGTTCCTGAG